>ORJL011062953.1_pt1 | contig 28403 bp, 29 predicted proteins | sample 1779941 | NCBI WGS metagenome assembly ORJL01 (sample SAMEA104232317, study PRJEB22302) | groundwater metagenome | biome: forest; feature: aquifer; material: groundwater | place: USA | collected 2011-08-07 | depth 5.8 m
ACGCGCGTTTTCGATGAATGAGCACGACCCAACGTCCCATCGAGCAGGAACCCGCACGTCGGGGGCATGGGTCGTGCTCGTTCGTTCGGATCGTGCTCCTGGGAGTTGCGCGGCGGCTTTCGCGGCGGCTTTCGCGGCGGCCCATCCGAGACCGATCGGGCTCCGCTGTCGCCGGACGAGCTGCGCATTCAGCCACAAGCCCTAAGTCCCCTGCCGCCACGAAGCGACGTACGCCGCCTGCTCCGGGGTCATCGCGTCCAGGTTGATGCCGAACGCGGCCAGCTTGAGCCGCGCGACCTCGGCGTCGATTGCTTCGGGCACAACGTAGACCTGCGGGGCCAGCTCCCCATGGTGCTTCGCGGCGTACTCGGCGGCGAGCGCCTGGTTCGCAAAGCTCATGTCCATCACCGCGGCGGGATGGCCTTCGGCGGCACCGAGATTGACGAGCCGCCCCTCGGCGATGAGGGGGATGCGCTTCCCGCCCAGATCGAACTCCTGGACGTTCTCGCGCACCTCGCGAACGTGGCCCTCGGCCATCGCGCGCAGCGCGGCGAGGTCCAGCTCGGCGTCGAAGTGGCCCGAGTTCGCGAGCACCGCGCCATCCTTCATGACCTCGAAGTGCTCGCGGCGGAAGACGTTGACGTTGCCCGTGGCGGTCACGAACAGATCCCCCCATCCGGCCGCCTGGCCAACGGTCATGACCTGGAACCCGTCCATCAGCGCCTCGAGCGCACGGACCGGATCGACCTCGATGATCGCGACATGGGCCCCGTGGCCGTGCATTCGCGACGCGATTCCGCGGCCGACCCAGCCGTAGCCCGCAATGGCGACATTCCGGCCGGCGATGAGCAGGTTTGTCGCCCGCACGATGCCGTCGACCGTGGACTGGCCCGTCCCGTAGCGGTTGTCGAAGAGGTGCTTGGTCAGCGCCTCGTTGACCGCGATGACCGGGTAGCCGAGGGCGCCGTCCGCGGCCATGGCCCGCAGGCGGATCACGCCGGTGGTGGTCTCCTCCGTGCCGGCAAGGACGTCCTTGATCTGGCCCGGCCGTTCCTGGTGGAGCAATGAGACGAGGTCACAGCCATCGTCCATCGTCATCTGGGGGATGGTGTCGGCCACCGCGTTGAGGTGAGCGTAGTAGGTGGCCCGGTCCTCGCCGCGTCGGGCGAAGGTCGCGATCCCGTACTCGGCGACAAGCGCGGCCGCGACGTCGTCCTGCGTGGACAGCGGGTTGGAGGCCGCGAGGACCACCTCGGCGCCGGCTGCCTTGAGCGTCCGCATGAGGTTCGCCGTCTCACTCGTGACATGGAGGCAGGCACCCACGCGGAGGCCGGCCAGGGGCTGCTCCGCGGCAAACCGCTCGCGGATCAGGCGCAGGACGGGCATCTCCCGCTCTGCCCATTCGATGCGTCGGACGCCCTCGGCCGCTCTGCCGAGGTCCGTGACGTCATGGGCGGGCAGCGCGCCCGGTCGTTGCGCGACGGTCATGGGGACGACGACTCCTTCCTGGAGATGAAGCGGCGGATCGACGACGCAAGCGTGGACCAGGGCGATCCGAGCCGACGGGCGAGGCGCTCCTCGAAGCGGACATGCTCGGCAAAGCCGAGATGGCGATAGGCACTGATGGCGGGCGGGTTATCCGCCCGGACGTTGAGGGCGACATGGTCGCACGACTTGAGCAGCTCGGCCGTCACGGCCCCCGTCACCGCCGTTGCGTACCCGCGGCCGCGGTAGTCACCATGGGCGAGAACGTTGCCCACGACGGCGAGCCGGGCGGCAGTGCTCACCACGTGCGTCCCGGCGGCCGCCACGAGCCGGCCCTGGACGCGGAGACCGTAGTAGACGCCCTCGCCGATCGCCTGCGGCGGCAGCCACGCCCCGAAGCCGAGCTGGTAGAGGCGATTCAATTCCGTCGCATCGTTTGGCCCGAGCCGCTCGATGCCGGGATCGTCGGCCGGGCGGAAGCGGGCCCGATCCACCCACATCCGGACCATCTGCGGACCGGCATCGAGGCGGTAGCGGGTCTGGATCGCCGGAAGCGCGACCGGGAGCGCGGCGATGTACGCAAGGCGGGGCCGGATGACGTCGCGGAGGATGGCGACGATGCCATCGTCACTCCCGATTGCGAGGAGCGGCTGCGGGGATCCGCCCGAGTATTCGAGCACGATCGCGACGATCGATCCGCCCGACCAGGCCGCTCCCCAGCGCGTCCGCGGGAACTCACGGTCGTCCAGGTCGCAGATCGCGTAGGCCGCGTAGAGCCGATCCTGTTCGAGGAAGGCGCGGAGAAGCGCGCGGTCGGTGGTCACGGACGCGGTCACGGTCGCCTCGCGGCGCGAGATCGCGACCGTCGTCACCGGGCGATCCCGACTGACTCTGCGAGCGCGACCGGCGCGACGGACGACACCACGGGCGAGGTCCTGTCCAGGCCGCGCCGGACGGTGCGACTGGCCATCGCGGCTTCGAGCGCAGGACCGTACGGGGCCCGGAGGACTCCCTCCTCCGTGACGATCGCGGTGATCAGCGCGGCCGGGGTGACATCGAACGACGGATTGCGGACGGCCGTGCCCTCGGGAGCGATTCGCTGCCCGCGAATGTGCGTGACCTCGACGGCCGGCCGCTCCTCGATCGGGATCGCGGACCCGTCCGGTGTGGCGAGGTCCACGGACGACAACGGGGCGCAGACGAAGAACGGGATCCCGTGGCGCTCGGCCAGCACGGCCAGCGAGTACGTGCCCACCTTGTTGGCGGTGTCGCCGTTCGCGGCCACGCGATCCGCCCCGACGAGGATCGCGTCGACTTCGCCCCGGGCCATGAGGGACCCGGCAGCAACATCCGGAATCAGGGTGTGCGGCACGCCGGCCTGGGCGAGCTCCCACGCGGTGAGGCGGGCACCCTGGAGGTACGGCCGCGTCTCGTCCACCCAGACATGGAGCTGACGATCCGCATGATGCGCAACCTGGATCACGCCGAGCGCCGTCCCGAACTGCCCGCACGCGAGCGGCCCGGTGTTGCAGTGAGTCAGGAGCCGAAGCTCGCGCCCGCCGACGTCGGGAAGCGCCGCCATCCCCGCTTCCGCCAGCCGTCCATGGTCGTCCGTGGCCTCGGCCACGATGCGCTCAGCCTCCTCGCGCATCCCGGTTGCGATCTCCGGGCCGGGTAATCCGGCCGCGTCGAGTGCCTCGAAACGGTCCTTGACCCGGTGCACAGCCCAGCCCAGGTTCACCGCCGTGGGCCGCGCCTCCAGCAGGCCGCGGACCGCGGACTGGACGAGCGATCGCCGGACATTCGGTGGCGCGTTTCGTGCCAGCCAACCGGTGAGCGCCAGGCTGAGCGCGGCCACCTGGCCAATCGCCGGAGCGCCGCGGACCGCCATCTCACGGATCAACCGCGCTCCGTCATGCGCGCTCCTGATCGGCAGCTCCACGAGAACGTCGGGCAATACGCGCTGGTCGATCACCAGGAGGACCTGATCCGACTCGAACCGGAAGGGGGTCCTGAATCCTGTCGGCGCCGGCGTGCCCGTGGCCCGTGCCGGGGCACCGGGGGTTCCCCCTGTGCTGCCGGCGGGCCCACTTGGGCGCCCGCTCGGGAGGGAACCGCCCCGCAGGATCGCGTCAGCCTCGGCCGCGGACTGATCTCGAAGTGCGGCGACCGCGCCGACGACCTGGGCGGCGCTCGAGACAACGTCGCCGGCGAACTCCCGGAAGAACCGGCGGCGGGACGGATCGGGCGGCGTGCCGCTCATGACTCGCGAGGTCCCGGCCGCTGTCCGGTCAGTACCGGATGACGCTCGTGACGCGCCGTCCCTCGAGCCGGTCGCGACCGTGGAGGAAGTCGAGTTCCACGAGGAAGGCGAGGCCCACGATGTCGCCCTTCAAACGCTCGATGAGCTCGATCGTGCCGTGCACGGTCCCGCCCGTGGCCAGGAGGTCGTCGACGACGAGGACCTTCTGGCCCGGCTGGATCGCGTCGCGATGGATCTCGAGGGTGTTTGATCCGTATTCGAGGGCGTACTCGACGCTGAGCGTCTCCCCCGGCAGCTTGCCGAGCTTCCGGACGGGCACCAGGCCGGCACCGAGCTCGTGGGCCATCGGCGCGCTGAAGATGAACCCGCGCGATTCCATGCCCACCACGACATCGATCTGCTCGTCGCGATAGGGCTCGAGCATCAGGGAGATCGCCTCTCGGTAGGCGGCCGCGTCCTTGAGGAGCGTCGTGATGTCGTAGAAGAGGATCCCCGGCTTCGGGAAGTCCGGGATCTCGCGGATCTTCGCGCGAAGCGCCTCAACGGACATCGGTACGGGTCCTCCTGGTCGGCTGAGTCGGGTGCCGGACCGGGCCGTCCGCTCGACGCGTCGAGTCTAGCGCACGCCGGGAGATGATCGGCCCGGGGCCGTCACCTGGGCCTCGCGATGCCAGAGCCGCGGCGCGGCGAGGAACCCGAGGAGCGCCACACCCACGCCCATGACGATCGCCGCCCCGAGACCCGGGCCCGGACCGGAACCCGCCCGCACGGCGGCCGCGATCATCGCGCCGGCGATCCCCGTCCCGAGCGCCGTCCCGAGGGCATCGGACAGCGAGATCGCCGCTGTGATGGCGCCCTGGTTCTCGGGCGGCGCATCGCGCAGGACGATGATCGCGAACTGCGAGTAGGTGAGGCCCATCCCCAGCCCAGCCAGCGCGAAGAACGGGATCGCCACCCACGCCGGAACCGCCGGCAGCAGGGCGAGCACGACGCCGGCCGTCCCAAGCGCGACGACCGGGAACCCGATCCGGACGAATCGCTCCGGCCCGATTCGCAGCGAGTGCCGGGACTGGTACCACGCCCCGATGCTCCACGAGACCGTCGCACCCGACAGGGCGATACCCGCAGCGAACGCCGACCAGCCGCGAACCTCCTGGAGCAGCAGTGTGATGTTGGCATCGACGCAGAAGAACGCGAAGGTGAGGACGCCTCGGAGGAGGACCGCGGTCGGATAGCCGCGCGCGAGACGGAGCGTCCCGGCCGGCGTCAGGCGCTGGAAGGCGAAGCCGCCGACGGCGATCCCCAGTGCCGCCATTGACAGGAGGACTGCCGGCTCCTGCTGGAGCAGCCCCGTGGTCAGGATGCCCGCGCCCACGGCCGTCGCGACCGCGAGTGTATAGCGGCGCGCCCGGGCCCTGCGCACCCCTCCTCGCGCCTCCGCGTCTGCCTGTGAATCCGCGTCAACCGCCTTCGGAATCGAGCGCATCGCACGCGTGGCCATCGCCCCGGCCAGGGTGATCAGCGGTAGAAGACCCAGGAAGACCGCGCGCCAGTGCCATGTCTCGGCGACGAACCCGGCGATCGCGGGCCCGATGAGGCCGGGCACCACCCATGCCCCGGACAAGGTCGCGAACATCCGCGGCCGGAGGTGCCCGGGCAGGCTGCGCCCGATGGCGACGTAGGCGACCGGCGGTACCGCGCCACCGCCGATGCCCTGGATGAACCGTCCGACGACAACCATGGGCATCGAGGTCGCGAACCCGCAGACCAGGAGGCCGATCGCGAACAACCCGAGACCGAGCACGAACGGGAAGAGCACGCCGCGCTCGTCGATGAGTCCGCCGACGATCGTGATCCCGATCAGCGAGCCGAGGAAGAACGCCGAGAAGACCCACCCGTAGAGCTCGAGGCCACCGAGCTCGCGGGCCACGATCGGCATCGCGGTCGAGACGGCCAGGGCTTCCGCGGCGACCAGCGTGATCGTGAGGACGAGGCCGACGGTCAGGGGACGCCGATCGGGCGACCAGAGCGAGTTCGATCCGTGCGACGCCGTCGAATCGGGGTCGTGGGGCCTCACTCGCGGAGTATGCGGGAGGTCAATGTGCCTCGGGCCGGTCCTTGAGCTCCACGCCGATCACCAGGAGATCATCCGGGCCCGTGTTCTCGATCGTGTGGGCGGGCGTGAAATCGGACCACAGGACCGGCGGCATGACGAACGGCGGGTCGAGCTTCGTTGTGTCCAGCATCACCGCACCACGTTCGTCGCGGCGGATGAAGCTCGAGCCCGACAGGACGTACAGCACCGACGGGGCCCGGTGCGTGTGGACAGGGGCCGTATCGCCGGCCGGGATGCGCGTCTCGAGGACCCGCACGCGGTCGTTTTCGAAGAGCACTCGATGGTGGTCGGCCGCGGCGATCGGGCCGTCGAGGGCATCGGGCCAGGGCCAGGGATCGGGCTTTGGTGTAGTCAAGGTGGTGTCCTCTGTCACGGCGAGATGCCAGGAGGGCGCGGAGCGCCCGTCAGGCACCGCCAGATGCGTCGGGGCGGCGCGTCTCGCTGAACGCCGGCGCCTCGTGGATCGCGGTCTGGCGAAGCGGGCCCTCGCCCAGGCTCTCGAACGCGTGCCAGGCGCCGGACGGCACGATGACGATATCGCCGGCCTCGGCCTCGATCGTCACGTCGTCAACCTCGAAGCGCCCATGCCCCGCATGCACCACGAACAGCTCCGTGTAGGGATGCGAGTGCGGCGGCGGGCCGCTGCCCGGGACGATCTCCGACTGGAAGATGGACGTGCCGATCCCGTATCGCGCCCCCTCCAGGTACCGGACGGCGCCGCCGTCGCGGGTCACCTTGATGTCCAGCAGCTCCAGTTCGGAGAGACGGATGCGCGATGCCTTCGGACGGTCAGTCATCGAGATTCCTCATTGCGTTCTGTGTGTATTCAAGCGCTCGCGCAAGCCTACCGGAGGGCGTCGGCCCTCAGCGGGGCTCGGTGGGCAAGGTCCTGTCGCCGGCCTGACGGTCAACGCTGGCCGGAGCTCACGACGGGCGACGGCTGCGCACGACCTCGGCCGCCGCCAGCGCCTGGAACGCCGCGTAGCGTTCCTCATAGGCATCGTGAACGGCAGGATCCGGCTCGAACCGCTCACCGAACCGGAGGCAGCGGTCGATCGCCTCGTCCACGTCGCGGTACACGCCCGTTCCGAGCCCGGCAAGCATCGCCACCCCGGTGACGGCCGCGTCGTCGGGCACCACCGTGACGGGCACGCCGCTGACATCCGCCTTGATCCGGTTCCAGGTGCCAAGCCTCGAGTCGCCGCCAGACACGCGCAGCTCCGTGACCGGGGCGCCGCCCGCCGTGAGCAGGGCGAGGTGCGACCGGATCGTGAACGCGACACCCTCGAGCACCGCCCGGGCGAGGACGGCGCGGCCGTGGCGGAGGGAGAGGCCGGTGAATGCCGCACGCAGGTCCGGATCCGTCCGCTCGCCGTCGCCGAGGACAGGCACCGCAAGCACCCCGTCCGATCCGGGCGGCAGCAGGCCGGCCTCCCGGTCGAGCCGCTCGTAGTCGGCTGGTCCCGCGTGGGAGCGGCGACCGCCGTAGAGAAGATCGGCGACCCACGCGGCCGCGGCGCCCGTCGTGTTGATGCCCGTCTCCGTCGTGTACACACCCGGCACGACATGGGGGTAGTGGGTCACGAGCAGCTCGGCCAGCGGCTCCGGAACCGCCGCGTTGAGACAGGTGGACGAGCCGGCCATCTCGCTCACCGGCCCAGGCCGGACCACGCCGGCCCCGAGGGCGCAGGCCTGGCTGTCGGCGCCACCGATCACGACCGGCGTGCTCGGTGGCAGGTTGAGCTGCGCGGCGAGCGCCGCCCGGATCGTCCCGATCGCTTGCGCGGACGGGCGGACGGGCGGGAACAGCGAGGGGGCCAACCCGAGGCCCTCGAGCAGCTCCGGATCCCAGTCGCCGCGCCGGAGGTCGTAGACGAGGGTCGCAGCGGCATGGGTGCCATCGGTGGCCGGCTCGCCTGTCAACGCGAGGGCGGCCAGGTCTCGCGGCTGGAGGGCCAGCGTCGCCGCGCGGAACCACTCCGGCTCATGGGCCCGGATCCAAAGCAGCTTGGGGGCGATATGGAAGGCTGCCGGCAGATGGCCGGTCCGGTCGTGGATCCACGCGTCGCCGAACCGCTCGCGCATGGCCGTTGCCTCGGCCTCGGCTCGATTGTCGCGATACATCAGGCCCGGGCTCGTCGGTCGCCCGCGGGCATCGACGAGACAGATGGTCGGGCACTGTCCGGTCAGGCCGATTCCAAGCACCCGACGCCGCGACCCGAGCCTCCGAACGAGGTCACCCAGCGCCCCGATCGCCGCCGACCGCCACGCCCGCGGATCCTGCTCCGCCCAACCGGGTCGAGGGGAGTACGACGTGTAGGGGCGGCGGGTCTCGAGCCGCCGGCGACCGTCGAGATCGAAGGCGGCCGCCCTCGCCCCGGACGTGGCGACATCGACCGTCACCAGGACGTCGGTCCAGTGGCGGTCGTCGGGGCTGGTTGTCGCGTCCCGGCCGGGCATCCTCGACGCTATGCCGCCGTCGCGAGCCGGTCGGTTGCGCGCAGGAGGAGCACGGTCAATCCGACGATCACGAGCAGCAGGATGATCGATCCGGCCGCAGCCTGCCCGATGTCCAGCGGCCCGGCCAGGCCGGTCCGCCAGATCAGGTAGCTGATCGTCTCGGTGCTCGTCCCGGGCCCGCCGCGGGTCAGGATGTAGATGAGGTCGTAGGTCTTCACCGCGGACACGAGTCGGATCAGGACCGCGACCACGATGATCGGCACCATCAGCGGCACCGTGATGTGGCGGAGACTCTGCCACCCGCTGGCGCCATCCACCTTCGCCGCCTCCAGCGGCTCGTGTGGCAGCGCGGACAAGCCAGCGTAGAACATCAGGATCAGGATCGATGTCTCGTGCCAGACGTCGACCGCGATGATGGTCGGCAGGGCCAGGTTGACATCGCCGAGCCAGGCGAACTTGGGCAGGCCGATCAGCCCCAGGACCCAGTTGAGCACGCCCAGGTCAGGGTGCAGGATGAGCCGCCACGACAGGCCGACCGCGACGGGGCTTAGGAGCAGCGGCACCATCACGATGAGCAGGTAGACGCTCCGGAAGCGCAGGTGCGGCAGCGTGAGCAGGAACGCGAGGCCGAAGGCAATCAGGGTCTCGATGGTCACCACCGAGAGCGACAGGACGAGCGTGTTCTGGGCCGCGTTAATGAACGCGTCGCTTGACAGGAACGCCACGTAGTTGTCGAGTCCGACGAACGGTCTGGACTGGTCGGCGCCGGACAGCAGGAACCGCTGGACGCTGGCGATGCCCGCGTAGATCAGCGGAAAGGCATCGACCAGCATCAGAGCCACGAACAGGGGCATGAGCATGCGCCAGCGCAGGGGCAGCCCGCCGGCGTGGGGTCTGGTGCGGCGGTCGCCCGTCAGGCTGGGAGTAGTCATCGTGGCGGCCGGTGGCGATCAGAGTCGGACGCGAGGGACCGGCGAAGCCGACCACTCGCGTCCGATGACATGACCTCGGTTGGTCCGCTAGTTCTGCGTGGCGAGCTCGGCGAGCTTCACCGCGATCGCATCGAGGGCTTCCTGCGGCGCCTTGCGCTTGCTCGCAGCCTCGGACAGCTCACGACCGAGGGTCGCGACCAGGTCCTGCTGCTTGGTGATCAGCGGCAGCCCCTTGCCGGCCTTGAGGATGTCGAGGGCCTTGGTGAGGTACGGGAACTTGGCCAGGATCTCGGGGTCCGTGTAGAAGCTCGAGTAGCCGGGCGAGCCGCCCTTGAGGGCGCGCTGCCGGGAGATGTCCTCCGACGTGGCCCACTTGATGAACTCCCAGGCCGCACCCGCATTCTTCGCGCTCTTGGGGATGCCAAATGACCAGACCCCCACGTTCCCCTGCCCGGTTCCGGGCATCGGTCCGACGTCCCACTTGTCGACGATCTGGGAACTGGCCGGGTCCTGGAAGAACCCGGCGAAGATCGTGACGTAGGTCACCATCGTGGCGGCCTTGCCCTGGGCGAACGTATTGCTCGCGTCGTCGAGGTTCGCGCCTGCCGCGCCGGTCTGCGCAGCGTTGTCGATCATGTCCAGGTACTGGTTCAGGGCCTTGAGGCCGATCTCGTTGTTGACCGTCGGTGTCTTGAGGTCCGCGGCGTACAGGTCGCCGCCGTTGGCGAACAGGAAGTTGAGCCATTCCATGGCGATCGGGTCCGTCGGGGCGCCCTGCATGGCGGCTCCGTAGAAGTCGCCCTTCTTGAGGCTCTTGGTGTAGGCGACGTACTCCTCCATCGTCTTCGGGATCTCGATGTTCAGATCCTTGCGGTAGACGATTCCCATCGGGTACGGGAAATACGGGACGTAGTAGGTCTTGCCGTCGACCCTGCCGTTCACGTCGAAGAACGCCGGTACGATCCCGGAGAGGTCGGTGTTGTCCCTGGCGATCATGTCGTCGAGCGGCAGCATCCAGCCGGACCGGGCGAATTCGCCGGGCCAGTAGTAGTCGACGGCCACGATGTCGTAGCTGCCGGACTTCTCCGGCCCGCTCAGCTGCGGCACGAGCTTCTCGTACATGTTGCTGTACGGAACCTGCTCGAACTCAACCTTGATCCCGGTCTTGGCCTCCAGATCGGGCAGCAGATCCGCGATGTAGCGCGTCTCGGTCAGGTCTTCCATCAGCATGTGCAGGGTCGTGCCGGCGTACGGCTTGTCGGCCGTGCCGCTGGTCGGGGAGCTTCCTCCCGACCCGCAGGCCGTGACCAGGAAGACCGCGCCGAGCCCGACGGCAAGCGCGCGTCGAGCGCCGCCTCGACCGGTGGTGTGGCCTTGCGATGGCTGGTCCATTTGCTTCCTCCTCCGCTGTGCACGCTCGCGCGTGCCTGAGCCACTACTTGACGGAACCGAAGGTGAGACCGGTGACGAGATAGCGCTTGACCATGAAGGTCAGCACGATGACCGGTGCGCTCATCAGGACCGTTCCTGCAGCCATCGGCCCGACCTGCGTCCCCGCCTGCGTGATCAGCCCGACAAGTGCCACCGGCAGCGTTCGCGAATTGATGCCGGTCAGGATGAACGCGAACAGGAACTCGTTCCAGGCGAGGACGAAGCTGAACACGCCGGCTGCGATGAGGCCTGGACGCGCCATCGGAACGACGATCAGGCGCAGCACCTGGAGCCGGGTCGCACCGTCCACGAGCCCCGCCTCCTCGACCTCCACTGGCAGACCCTGGAAGAAGCCGCTCAGGATCCAGACCACGAACGGCAGGTTGAACGAGAGATACATCACCGCGATCAGCAGTTGGCTGTTGAGCAGGCCCAGCTCGCGGGCGACGATGAACACCGGGATGATGAGCGTGATCGGCGGCAGGATCTGGGTAGCCAGGATGCCCACCCGAGCCGGCTGTCCGCCCGTTCGCCATCGCGCGATCGAGTACGCGGCCGGAACCCCGATGACGAGCGAGATGACGGCCGTGCCGATCCCGATCCCAAGGCTGTTGACGAAGAACCGGATGAAGTTCTGGTCACCGAGGATGTAGGACCAGCTGTCGAGGTTGAGCGCAGCCCCGAAATCAGGCGGGATGAGATAGGCGGATCGCCGGGAGACGAGCGAGGTCCGCGCGATCCACAGGAGCGGCAGAAGGATGACCAGGCAGGCGGAGATGAGCACGGCGTGAGACGCGAGCCGGCCTGCCGAGACGCGCCGCCTGCGCCGACGGGTGCCGTGCGCGAAGGGGAGGGTGGTCGGAGCGGCAGCCGCTGTCACCGGTGCACCGCCACCTGAACCGCTTGCCGCGGAGCTTGAGACGCGTCACTCTCTCGGCCATGACCCGTCAGCTGTTGGCCGTCGACCGTCACCACCGGATCTTGGAGCGCGTTGCGGTCGAGCAGTCGATCGACTACGTGAGCCTCGCTCGTGAGCTCGACGTGTCGCCGATGACGATTCGGCGCGACATCAAGCAGCTCGTCGCCGAGGGGTACCTGCGGACGGTCCGCGGGGGCGCGACGGCCCACCTGACGCGATCCTTCGACCTGATGCTCGGCAAGCGGTCCCTGACGCACGCGACGGAGAAGCGGTTGATCGGCCGGCGCGCCGTCGCGTTCATCGAGCCCGGCGAGACGATCTTCCTGGGTATCGGCTCGACGGTCGCCCAGTTCGCGCAGTTCCTGCCGGCGGATCGCCGGGTGACCGTCGTGACGCCCTCGCTGGCGCACGCCAGCCTGCTCGCGTCGCGCGACATCCGCGTCGTGTCGACCGGAGGCCTCGTCGCGGGCGAGGAGCTGTCGCAGACGGGGTCGCTCGCGGAGCGCGGAATCGACCGGTTCCACGCCACGACGGCGGTGCTCGGCGCGGCCGGGATCTCGCAGCGAGCGGGCGTCACCGATCTCGATCCCGCGCAGGCCGATCTGAACGGCCGAATGATCGAGCGGTCGGAGCGCACGATCATCCTCGCCGACGGCTCGAAGGCGGGGGTGGCGGCGCCGTGCGTTGTATGCCCGCTCGACCGGGTGTCGCAACTGATCACCGATCTCGCAGGAGCGTCGGCGATGGCTCAAGAGTGCTCCCTCTCGCGCGTGCAACTCGTCGTGGCGGCGCCGACCGACGCGCCCGCCGTGAACGCATCCGCCTGAGCGAGACGTTCTCACAAGTCACTTCCGGCTGTCAACGGCAATTAGGTCTTGTCCTAACACGGCGGGTGTTACAAACTGTTCCATGGCCGCGGTTCAGCGGGTTGGCTCAGGCGGCGTTCCGGAGCGGGAGGTTGGGAATCGTGGACGCGCTCACCCGGATCTTCTCGCGCTCGAAGCCGATCATCGGGATGGTCCATCTGCCGGCCTCCCCAGGTCAGCCTCGCCACGACGACCGCCCGTTCACGGCGGTCGTCCAGAGTGTCCAGCAGGACATCGAGGCGCTCCAGGCCGGCGGGATCGACGGGGTCATGTACTGCAACGAGGCGGACCTGCCCTACGCGACCAGCGTGGGGCCGGAGATCCCCGCCTACATGACGGCGATCATCGCCGCGACCCAGCGCGACCTGTCGGTTCCGTTCGGCGTCAACGTCCTGTGGGATCCCTACGCGTCCCTCGCCGTGGCCGCCGCAACCGGCGCCTCGTGGATCCGGGAGGTGCTGACCGGGATGTTCGACACCGACATGGGCATGCTTGCTCCGAACCCGGCGGCGATCTTTGCCTACCGGGACCGCCTCGGGATCCGCTCGTGCGCGATGTTCGCCAACGTCGCCCCCGAGTTCGCTCGTTCGCTGTCGGATCGGGACGTCGCGTCCCGCGCCCGCGGTGCCGCCTACTTCGGGTTCGACGCGCTGCTCATCTCGGGGCCCATGGCCGGGGTCGCGTTCGACCTCGCGGAGCTCCGTGCCGCGCGGGATGCCGTCCACGACGTGCCGGTGCTCGCGAACACGGGCGTCCGCGAGAGCACCGTCGCCGAGACGCTCCGGTACGCGGATGGAGCGATCGTCGGCAGCAGCCTCAAGGTCGACGGCAACACCTGGAACCCGGTCGATCCGGCGCGCGTTCGCCGCCTGGTCGAGGCCGCGGAGGCGGCCCGGGGCGGCCCGGAGCGGGTGACGACGGGCTGACCGGGGCGGCCGTCCCGCGGTACGTGGAGGAGAACCATATGCGCCTGCAGGGCAAGGTCATCGGGATCACCGGAGCGGGGTCCGGGATCGGACGTGCTTGCGCGCTCGCCTACGCTGCGGAAGGTGCCGCCGTCGCGGTCACCGACATCGACGGGCGGGCCGACGCGGTGGCTCGCCTCATCGTCGACCAGGGCGGCCGCGCCACGGCCTGGACGCTCGACGTCACGCAGCGCGAGCCCATCTCCGGCGTGATCGACGACATCGTGGCGAGCCTGGGGCAGCTCGACGTCTGGCACAACAACGCCGGTGTCAGCACGATGGGTCGGTTCGTCGAGCTCAGCGAGCGCGACTGGGACTTCAACATGGATATCAACGCGAAGGGCGTCTTCAACTGCTCGCAGGTGGTCGCGCGTCACATGATCGCCGCGGGCGGCGGCAAGATCATCAACACGGCGTCGATGGCCGGCAAGAAGGGCGACGTCGCCTTCCTCCCGCATTACGTCGCGAGCAAGTTCGCGGTCGTCGGCCTGACCCAGGCGATGGCCGCGGAGCTGGCGACATTCGGGATCACCGTCAACGCGATCTGCCCCGGGTACGTCGTCACGCCGATGCAGGACAACGAGGCCGGGTGGGAGGCGCAGCTGCGGGGCATCACGCCCGACCAGGTCCGCCAGCTCTACATCGATGACACCCCGCTGGGCCGCCTCGAGACGCCCGATGACGTGGCGAGGATTGCCGTGTTCCTCGCGTCCGCGGACAGCGACTTCGTCACCGGGGCATCAATCGACGTCAATGGGGGAGCGTGGATGGGCTAGGCCACCGCAGCAGCGTCCCCGAGCGCAGCGTCGAACGAGGAGGACAGCTCCAATGAATGACCCCGCAGCAAGGACGGTCTACCCGTACATCCCGAACTCCGTCCCAGCCATCAAGGCCGACATGCTCGCCGAGGTCGGCGCCGCCACGAGTGACGAGCTCTACGACGTCATCCCCGCGTCCATTCGGCTCGACCGCCTGCTCAACCTGCCGGAGCCGCTCCTGTCCGAGTACGACCTGCGGCGGCACGTCGAGGAGCTGCTCGCGAGCAACCGCCCGACCAGTGAGGTGCTCAGCTTCCTGGGCGGTGGCTGCTGGCCGCACTTCGTCCCGGCAGTCTGCGACGAGATCGCGTCGCGCGGCGAGTTCCTGACCGGCTACCACGACGGCGAGCGCTCGATGCTGGGCAGCTACCAGGCCCAGTTCGAGTTCCAGAGCATGATCGGCGAGCTCACCGGCATGCAGATGGTGAGTACCACGACGTACGACTGGGGCACGGCCGCCGCGAGCTCGCTGATCATGGCCGTGCAGCTCACCGGGCGGCACGAGGTCCTGCTTCCGCGGACCATCAGCCCCACCCGCCTGCGCCAGATCCGGACGATCTGCGGCCCGACGATGGCGATCCGGCTGATCGACTACGAGCGGGCCAGCGGTGCGCTCGACCTGTCCGTGCTGCGGGCGGCCCTCTCCACCGATACGGCCGCCGTCTATCTCGAGGTGCCGTCCTACCTCGGCTTCCTGGAGCCGAGGGCGCCCGAGATCGCGGAGCTGGCCCACGCCAACGGCGCCCTGTTCGTGGTCGGCGTGGACCCGAGCTCGCTGGGGGTGCTGACGGGGCCTGGAGCGTACGGCGCCGACATCGTGTGCGGCGATCTCCAACCGCTGGGCATCCACATGAGCTACGGCGGCGGCCAGGCGGGGTTCATCGCCACGCCGCATGAGGAGCGGTACATCGCGACCTGCCCGACCCTGCTGGTGAGCATCGTGCCCACCGAGCACGCGGGCGAGTACGTCTTCGAATGGGTCAACTTCGAGCACATCTCCTACGGCCTGCGAGCAGAGTCGCACGACTTCGCCGGCACCGCCCAGACCATCTGGGCGATCGTCGCCGGTGTTTACCTGTCGCTCATGGGCCCGCAGGGCATGCGCGAGCTGGGCGAGACGATCATGCAGCGCGGCGCGTACGCGAGATCGCGCCTGGCCGGCGTCGCCAACGTCGTGACGCCGGTCTTCGACGCCCCGCACTTCAAGGAGTTCGTCGTCAACTACGACCGGACCTCGAACAGCGTCGCCGAGGTCAACGCCGCCCTCCGCGAGCGCGGGATCTACGGCGGCAAGGACCTCACCGCGGAGTTCCCCGAGCTCGGCAGGAGCGCGCTGTTCTGTGTCACCGAGATCCACAGGAAGCAGGACATCGACCGGCTGGTCGCGTCACTGGCGGAGGTGCTTCGATGAGTGCCCGGCGTCGCGAGAAGGTTGCCCTGAAGGAGCGGTTCCACCAGGCGGCCTGGCAGGAACCGCTGGTCATGGAGCTCGGCCGACCCGGCCGGCGTGGGGTTCTCGTGCCGGACGCGGGCGACGAGATCCGGGCACAGGCCGGCGACGTGCTCTCGGGCACGCCGGACAGCCTGCGGCGGCGCGAGCTGCCGAACCTCCCGGAGCTGTCGCAGCCGGAGGTCGTGCGCCACTTCACGCGCCTGTCACAGATGGTGCTGGCCAACAACGTGGCGGTGAGCCTTGGGCTCGGCACCACGACGATGAAGTACAACCCGCTGATCAACGAGTTCCTGAGCCGGTCGCCCAAGCTGGCCGAGCTGCACCCGGACCAGGACGACTCGACGGTGCAGGGCATCCTCGAGCTCATCTACCGGTTCGGCGGGATGCTTGCCGAGATCTCGGGGATGGACCGGTTCACGTTCCAGCCGGCCGGCGGCAGCCAGGGCATCCTCGCGAACGCCCTCATGATGCGCGCCCATCACGCGTCCAGGGGGGAGGCGGAGCAGCGCGACGAGATCATCACGACGATCTTCTCGCACCCCGCCAACGCGGCCGCGCCGGCCACGATCGGGTTCAAGGTCGTCACCCTCTACCCGGGTGCCGACGGGATCCCGGAACTCGAAGCGCTGAAAGCCGCCGTGGGTCCGCGGACTGCCGGGCTGATGATGACGAACCCCGAGGACACCGGGATCTTCAACCCGCGCGTCGCGGAGTACGTCCGCGTCGTCCACGATGCCGGTGGCCTGTGTGCATACGACCAGGCGAACGCCAACGGCATCCTCGGCGTGACCCGCGCCCGCGACGCCGGGTTCGACATGTGCCAGTTCAACCTGCACAAGACGTTCTCGGTGCCCCACGGCTGCATGGGCGGCGCGGTGGGCGCGACGGGCGTCCGCGAGGCGCTCGTGCCGTTCCTCCCGGCGCCCACGGTCGAGTTCGACGGCTCACGCTACTACCTGGACGCCGACCGGCCGGCCAGCGTCGGGGCGATCCGCTCCGGGCTTGGCAACGTCCAATCGGTGCTCAAGGCCTACGCGTGGGTGGCCACGCTCGGCGCGGAGGGTCTCCGCGAGGCCGCGCACATTGCCGTCCTGAACAACAACTACCTGGTCGGCCGAGTCACCGCCATCCCGGGCGCCAGCCTGTCGTTCGGGAAGGACAACTCGACACGCAGGCTCGAGCAGGCCCGCTACAGCTGGGAAGGCCTCGCCGCCGAGACGGGCATCCATACGACGGACGTCCACAACCGGATGATCGACTACGGCGTGCAGGGCTACTTCTCGAGCCACCACCCGTGGCTCGTGCCCGAGCCGTTCACGCTGGAACCTGCGGAGAGCTACTCGCAGGAGGACCTCGACGAGTTCGCCGCGGTCCTGGCGCGGGTCGCCGAGGAGGCGCACACGAACCCGGAACTGGTCAGGACGGCGCCGCACAACAGCACGGCCGGAACCCCGGTCCCGGGAGCGGAGGCGCACCCGGCGATGACGTGGCGGGCATTCCTCGATGTCCAATCACGGGGAGCTGGGTGATCGCCCGCGGATCGGCCGCGGCCGGACCTCGCGGGAGCTGCCACGCGCGATGCCGATCAAGATCGGGCTGATCGTCAATCCCATCGCGGGGATGGGTGGCAGCGTGGGCCTCAAGGGCACCGACGGACCAGAGGTCGTCCGCCGTGCCCGGGAGCTCGGCGCCCTCCCACGCGCTGCGGCCCGTGCCACCGCCGCCCTGGAGGAGGTCGCCCGAGCCGGTCTCGAATTCGAGTTGCTGACCTGCGAAGGCGCGATGGGTGAGGTCTCGGCGCTCGCCTGCGGATTGCGTCCGTCACTCGTCTATCGGGCAGCGTCGTCGGAGACCTCCGGGGCCGACACCCGTGGTGCGGCCCGGGCGATGATCGCGGAGGGTGTCGGCCTGATCGTCTTCGCCGGCGGGGACGGCACTGCGCGGGACGTCTTCGAGGCGGTGCAGGACGCCGTCCCGGTCGTCGCCATTCCCGCCGGCGTGAAGATCCATTCGGCCGTCTTCGCGGTCAACCCGAGGGCGGCCGGCGACTTGGTGGTCGGCGTCGTGCGGGGCAGGATCACCGGCACGCGAGACGCCGAGGTGATGGACGTCGACGAGGCCGCCTACCGGGACGGGCGGCTGTCGACGCGGCTGTTCGGCTACCTGCGGGTTCCCGATGACGCCCGGCTCGTGCAGGCGGGCAAGGTGCGGAGCCGAAGCGAGGATTCGGCCGCCGACGACCTCGCCCGGGCGGTCGTGGACCTGATGGACCCGAAAACGACCTACATCGTGGGCCCCGGCACGACGACACGCCGGATCACGCGCCTGTTGGGCCTCGACTCGACGCTGCTGGGCGTCGATGTGGTGCGAGACGGCCAACTGCTCGCCCTGGACGTCGGGGAGCGACAGCTCCTCGACATGCTGGACATGTACCAGCCCGCCCGGATCATCGTCACCCCGATCGGCGGACAGGGATACCTGTTCGGTCGAGGTAACCAGCAGATCAGTGGGCGCGTCGTGCGGGCCGTCGGCATCGAGAACGTCATCGTCGTCTCCACGCCCGGCAAGCTCGCGGCGCTTGGCGGGCGGCCGCTCCTCGTGGACACCGACGACGAGGAGCTGAACCGAGGCTTTGCCGGCTTCGTCGCGGTCACCACGGGCAGGGGCCGTCGATCGATCTACCCGGTTGAGTTCCCGCGTGGCGCCGCCTGAGCTCGCGCTGCCGGGCCGCTTCCACGGGGCCATCTTCGATTGCGATGGGTTGCTGGTGGACAGCGAGCCCGCGTGGGGCCGTGCCGAAGCCCGGCTGCTCGCGCGCCGTGGCCACGTGTACACGGAGGCCGATCATCGCGCGACGGTCGGCCGGTCGATCGACCTGAGCGTGGCCGTCTATGCAGAGCGCCTGGGCCTGCCGGCCGACCAGGTGCCGGGCCTCCGCTTGGAGCTGATCGACCTCGCCCGGGACGAGTTCACTGCGGGCCTCGCGCTCCGTCCCGGGGCGGCCGAGCTTGTCGCCGCCCTGCGCCCGTTCATGCGCCTGGCCCTTGCCTCGAACACCGACCGACCACTGGTCGACCTCGCTCTTGCAGGCACCCCGTTCGCCACGTCGTTCGATGTCATCGTGACGGGCGACGATGTCGAACACTCCAAGCCGGCGCCCGACCTCTACGCGCTGGCGTGTCGGCGGCTGGGCATTCGGCCGTCCGACGGGATCGCGTTCGAGGATTCGGCTCCCGGCGTTCGCTCCGCCAAGGCGGCAGGCCTGACGGTCGTGGCCGTGCCACAGCTGCCCGGGCTGGCCATCGGCGCGGCGGACATCGTGGTCAACTCCCTCGCCGACCTCGTGGTGGGCGAGGATCCCGGTCGAGAGGCTGATCCGCGGTTGCGGCGTTAGCATCAGGGGCGGCTGGATGCCGGCGCCACGGCGGAGGGCTGATGACCGTTCAGCAACTGGACAAGCATGCGGGAGCGATCTGGCGATTGGGGGCGCGTCATGGCGCCGTCAATGTGCGTGTGTTCGGCTCGTATGCGCGGGGCAATCCCGGTCCCAACAGCGACCTTGACCTGCTCGTGCGAATGGAGCCAGGACGCAGCTTGCTCGACCTCGTCGGATTCCAGCAGGACGTGGCGGATCTCCTCGGGATCCCGGTCGACGTTGTCAGCGAACGAGGTCTGAGTCGTTACCTTCGAGACGCGGTCCTCGCCGACGCCCGTCGTCTCTGATCGCTCGTGGACGATTCTGCGCGCCTCCGCCACATTCTCGATGCTATCGAGCGATACACGGCCGCAGGGCGTGACACGTTCATGGCGGACGAGCTTGTCCAGGACGCCGTCATGCGGAACCCCGAGATCGTTGGCGAGGCGACCAGAGCTCTATCGGCAGACACCACAGGGCGCTCACCTGCGATCGCGTGGCGGAAGGATGCCGGAATGCGCGACCACCTCGTTCACGGCTACTTTGGGGTCGGCATCGGCCAAGTGTAGGCGAGCGCCAGGGCAAGGTGAACAACCAATGCCTTGTCGACAGCGTTGACGACCGGCTCCGATTGTCCGCAACATGACCCCTTGAACTCGTCGCAGAATAACCCCCTGAACAACCCGCAGAATGACCCCCTGTGATCTTGACGAGGGCACCCGCACGGTGCATGCTGGACACCCCTCGGATGGCTGATCTCAAGGTGATCCACGCTCATGGCATACCAACCGCGCATCGTCGACCAGGAGTTGAACCAGGCATTGCAGAGTGTCGGCGCCGTCGTGATCGAAGGACCGAGGGCCTGCGGCAAGACCGAGACCGCCCGTCAGCAAGCCCAGAGCGAGGTTCGCCTCGATGTCGACGCGCGCGCTCAACAAGCGCTCGCCCTCGACCCCAACCTCGTCCTGGACGGTCCGACTCCCCGGCTGATCGACGAGTGGCAGGTCGAACCGACGATCTGGAACCATGTCCGCCGCGAGGTTGATCAGCGCCGCGAACCTGGCCAGTTCATCCTGACTGGCTCGGCAACGCCAAAGGACGACGAGACCCGGCACCCTGGATCAGGCCGGTTCGTCCATCTCCGGATGCGCCCGATGACGCTCTCGGAAAGTGGGCACTCCACCAACGCCATCTCCTTCGCCGACATCCTTGCGGGTGGCGGCTCATCCTCGTCGGAGCCTGGTCTGTCCGTCCGCGACCTCGCGGAGCGCATCGCCGTCGGCGGCTGGCCGGCACATCTCGGACTGGATGCCGCCCAGGCACAGAGGGTGCTGCGCGGCTATCTCCGCGACATCTGCACGGCCGATGTCCGGCGTATCGACGGCGTGCGGCGTGATCCCAACTCGGTGAGGCGCCTGATCCAGTCACTGGCACGCAACGTAGCGACGCCGGCCACCTTGCAGTCCCTTCTCACCGATGCCAATGGACGCGATGGCGCCATGAAGATCGAGACCGCACGCGGCTACCTCGACGTTCTGTCCCGCCTCTTTGTCACCGATGACGTTCCGCCGTGGACTCCAAGCCTGCGCTCGCGAACGCGTCTACGTGCGGCCTCCATCCGCCACCTCGCGGATCCGGCCCTCGCCGTTGCCGCCGTGAACGCCTCGCCAGCGCGGCTTCTGGCTGACCTCAACTGGTTTGGCTACCTTTTCGAGTCGATGGTGGTCCGGGACATTCGCGTCTTCGCCCAGGCGCTCGGTGCGGAGGTCTTCCACTATCGCGACGAGAACGGCCTTGAGGCTGACGTGATCGTGGAGTTGCCGGATGGCCGCTGGGCCGGCTTCGAGGTCAAGCTCGGTGGCAGCCCTGCGATCGCCGATCGCGCTGCCGCGAATCTTCTGGCCCTGCGGGACAAGGTGGCGCAGCCCCCGCTGGCTCTCGGTGTGATCACCGGGTCGGGCTATGGCCTGACTCGGAACGATGGCGTGCTCCAGATCCCCATCGGTGCCCTCTCGGCCTAGCTCGCGCAGACCTCAGGTCGGCCAGTGCCGCAGTCGAGCAGCTTCTCGGAGGCGCGAGCGCCTGAGCGCGCCGCTCAGCCCCCGAACAGCTCTGCCTGCTCCGCGGCCTTCTTCTCGACCCGCTCGGCGCGCTGGTAGGTCGGCAGGACGAGGAGCGGGAGGTCCGGCCGGCGGTGCTCCTCGAGGAGCTCGGCGATCGTGAGGATCTGGATCTTCTGGTAGTCGCGACCCGACAGGTCCGAGTGGTAGACGCCGGCGGTCGACGCCTCCAGGCGCATCGGGGCGGACGGCTCGTCGAGGGTGACGAAGAGACCGATCTCGGCCTTCTCGCGCTCGGCCAAGAGGACCACCGACGATCGAGGCGTTAGCATCAGTCCGCGAAACGGTGCCGGCGCCCTGGCGGAGGACCCATGACAGTTCAGCAACTGGACCAGCACGCAAGAGAGATCCGGCAATTGGGGGCGCGGCACGGCGCCCTGAACGTGCGCGTGTTCGGCTCCTACGCGCGAGGGAATCCCGGCCCGAGTAGCGACCTGGACCTCCTCGTGCGAATGGAATCGGGTCGCAGCTTGCTCGACCTCGTCGGATTCCAGCAGGACGTAGCGGACCTCCTGGGCATCCCGGTCGATGTCGTAACCGAGCGTGGACTGAGTCGCTACATCCGAGAAGCGGTCCTCGCCGACGCCCGGCCCCTCTGATCGCCGTGGACGACTTCGCTCGGCTCCGCCACATCCTCGACGCGATCGAGCGCATTGCGAGGTACACAGCGGGAGGGCGGGGTCAATTCATGGCGGATGAGCTGGTGCAGGACGCCGTCATGCGTAACCTCGAGATCATCGGCGAGGCAGCGAAAGCGCTGTCGTCCGAGACAACCGGCCGTGCACCCACGGTCGCGTGGCGCAGCGTTTCAGGAATGCGTGACCACCTCGTCCATGGCTACTTCGGGGTGGATCTCGAGATCGTCTGGAATGCGGTTGCCGAAGATCTACCCGGGTTGCGGTCCGCGGTCGAACGGCTCCTGGCCGACGAGGGCGGTTGAGGGCCCCTCCCCCTACCCCCCGAACAGCTCCGCCTGCTCCGCGGCCTTCTTCTCGACCCGCTCGGCGCGCTGGTAGGTCGGCAGGACGAGGAGCGGGAGGTCCGGCCGGCGATGCTCCTCCAGGAGCTCGGCGATCGTGAGGATCTGGATCTTCTGGTAGTCGCGACCGGACAGATCGGAGTGGTAGACGCCGGCGGTCGCCGCCTCCAGGCGCATCGGAGCGGACGGCTCGTCCAGGGTGACGAACAGGCCGATCTCGGCCTTCTCCCGCTCGAGGACGCCCTTGAGGTCGCGGATCATGCTCGAGTTCACGCCGCCGCTCTTGACGCTGACGAGGGCCCGACCGACCTCGCCGCGCGGCCCGGTCGAGAAGCTGATCACGCCGTCGATGCCCTTGTCGGCGCCCTTCTTCTGGGTCCCGCCCTGGGGCTGCGCCCCGATGAGATCGAGCGCCCACCACTGGAACTGGTACTGGCCCTCCAGGCCGGCGCCCTTGAGGAGCTGGCGCGCGCCGTCCACCTCGGTCGGCTGGCCGATGACCTCGACATCCGGCAGCCCGAAGCTGTCCTTGAGCCGGGCCTTCATGACCGCGATCGACAGGTAGGTGATGTCGATCCCGATCCAGCGCCGCCCGAGCTTCTGCGCCGCGACCAGCGCCGTGCCGCAACCGCAGAACGGATCGAGCACGATGTCGCCCGGGTTCGACGAGGCCGAGATGATCCGTTCGAGAAGGGCAAGGGGCTTCTGGGTATCCCAGCCCAGTCGTTCGTTCGACCCCGTGTGCAAGCGGATATCGGTCCAGAGGTCCTGCAGGGGTACCCCAGGCTGTTCGTCGAGGTACCGCTTGTACACGGGCATCCCGGTGCTCCGAAACTCGATCCGACCCTCAGCCAGCATCTTGTCCATGTTGGCTTTCGAGTACGCCCAGTGCCGCCCTTGGTACGGGCGCATGCCGTGAAACTCGTAGTCGACGTCGCCGCCAGCTTTGTTGGCGGTCAGGTTGTCCCGCCGATACCGACGCCCCGTTGCCTCCTCGACATAGCGGTAGTTCTCGGCAACGTAATCAGCCTCAAAAGGGCCGTACTGATTGTTCCAGGCGACGGACTCGCTCCGCGAGTAGTAGAGGATCACGTCGTGCACGCGTCCGTACCGCTTCGGATCGTTCTTACCGCTGGATCGCTTCCATGAGATCTCGTTGCGGAAATTCCGGGCGTCGAAGATCGCGTCGAGAAGCACCTTGAGGTAATGGCTCGCCGTCGGATCGCAGTGAAGGTAGAGCGAGCCCGTCGGCTTGAGCACCCGGTGCAGCTCGACGAGTCGAACGGCCATCTCGACCAGGTAGGCCATCATCTGGTTCTCGCCGATGCCCGAGCGGAGGGCGGCCACGATCGTGCTGACCGTCGACGGGACTCGGCCACCGTTGCGGGCCGTGTTCGTCAGGTAGGCGTACTGGGCCTCGGCGTCGGGTCCCCAGTGCCAGGTGTCCTCGAAGGCCAGGAGCTGAGCGTCGCTCTTGCGGCCCGACTCGTCCTTGAAGATGACGTTGTAGTCCCGGTTCGAGTTGAACGGCGGATCGAGGTACACGAGGTCGACCGACCCGTCCGAGACGTACTTCCGCAGGATCTCCAGGTTGTCGCCGTAGTAGAGGACGTCAGTCTTCATCAAGGTCAGGCCCGTTCACAGGTTGAAATGGAGTCGCGCTTGGTCGGATCGATGAACGTCGCGCGGATCAAAGCTCCCGATCGTTCCATGATGCGTCCGGTGAGCAGCGCCGACTCTAGGTTGGCGCTGTCGGCTGTCGCCTCGTCCTTCGCGCCAATCACACCCTGCATCGAACGCAGGAGCGCCTCAACGAGCACCCGCGTTTCGTCGTCATCGACGTTGGTCTTGAGCGTCGCGACACGCTGCCTTGCAACCCGTTCGAACTCGTTGAGGTCGTCGCCCATCTGCGTCCCACCCCACTTGCCCGTCGCGCGGTACTGCCTCAGATCGTGTTGAAACATCTGCGACGATCCTCGGGCGAGGTCGATCACCGCCGCTTGGAGCGCAACGAGGGTCATCCGCTGGTACTCGTCGCGGGCGAGTTGGCGGTTGTCCGTACGTTTTCTCGAGTCGAGATTCTTCTCGCCCTCGACGTTGAACAACGCGACACCAAGCGTCGCGATCGCGGTTATGAGCCCCCCGACGATGACGTACGCCGCCGGGTTGATGTTGTCCATCGCGCCATGCTAACGCTAGTCGCCGCTCCATTCGGGTGACGGATCATCGAACTCGTGGACCCACCGTGCGTCCTTACCCGGCGCTCGTGGCAGGCCGACGTCGGCATAGAAGGAGCAAGTCACCTCTCCGTCGCGCGCCGCGATCCCGAAACAGACGTCAGTTTCGCTCTGGCACCACGCCCAGTAGGACTGCCCGGCGGGCGTGACGGTCAAGGTCGTGCGGTCCCGCCGCTGCATCCGCCCGATGCCCTCCCGCGGAAACATCCCATTGAGGTCTGGGTTGTAGCGCCCATGGGCTCGGTACTCGTTCGTCTCGCGGATCGCCAACCAGCGCAATGACTCGCGTGTCTCCGAGAACCCGCGACGATCGAGGCGCCGCCCTTCCTCGTCGCGCTCGTCCGATCCGGAATACTTCGCCTCGTGCTCAGCCTGCCACTTCTCTGTCAGCACGGCTGCCTTGGGCTTGACCCAGTCGATCACGCCAGACAGCAGCGCGAACGCCTTGGTCGAGTTGACCTCGGTCCCGTAGGCGAGTTGCCTCCCGTGCATGATCGGGCTGCGCTGGAAGGCGCCAGACATCGACGTGCCGCGCGGGTCCTGGACGACGGACCGGTAGACTGCGCGCAGCACTTCCGGCATGCCTGCGATGGTCGAGTCGTCAAGGAAGTTGTCGGGCTTCGCCTTGAAGAAGAACCCGTGCTTGGGCTCCGTGAACTCGTAGGTGATCCCGTCGATCTGACTCAGCACGATCAGGACCGAGGCCTCGTACTCGCCTCGGTTGTGGTGGTCCAGCGCTTTGCCCAGTAGCCGATTACGGACGAGCAGGAGGTCTAAGGTCGGTTCGTGACGACCCGCCAAGGTGGTCAGAGGGCCGTACGAATGCCGGAACCAGACGGGATCAGCCCATGCCCGCGTCAGGCGTTCGTCCACGGCGGCCTGATCGGGGGTGCGCCGCCACAGCGCGACCGCCTCGACGTAGTCGGACATCTTGAGGTTGTGCGCTGACACCGTCCATCCGAACGGAGCGAACCACGCCGCCGCCTGCAGCAACGCCGTCAGTCCTTCCCTGATCTCATGCTGCTGGCTGTCGATCGATGCAAGATCAACGCCGACCGCGCGGGCGAGCGATCGCAGCAGTGGATTGGTGACGAACTGGCGCTGCTTCTCCCAGTCTGGTCCGCTCAATCGGCGTGCGATCTCGTCCAGTCGTGTCTCGGCGTCCACAGGGCCAGTCTAGATCTGGATTCGTGACGCGGTCCCGATCTTGACTTCTGTTCCGAGGCCCCTCACTGTGCGGACGCACACCCGGCGGTTCCGCCCGTCGGGTTTCTTCTTGCCCAAGGCGGTCCACGACGGGCACCCGACGACCCGTGGTGCTGGCGCCTCTCCACGACACCTCCGGCTATCTGCAGCATGGTGCCCGCCAACCCCAACGTCGTATAGACTGCAGATAGATGGCAGTTCGCACCCTTCCGAGACCAGGGACGCTCACCGCGGGCCGGCTGCGGAGATTAGCCGCTGCCGGCGAAACCGAGCGCCTGGAATTCAAGGGAGGCCGCGCCGCCGCCCGTGACATCGTCGACGCCACCGTGTGCTTCGCAAACGGGGACGGCGGGCTCGTGTTGTGGGGCATCGACGACGACGGCGGGGTTTCCGGGACGACATTCCGTGATCCTCAGGCCCTCCGGAAGCAGGTATTCCACGCCACGTCCCCGTCGCAGGTTGTCGAGGCTCAAGGCGTTGAGATCAATGGGCTGCTCGTCATCGCTTTGTGGGTAGCGCATTCGCCCGTTCTGGTCTCAACGAGCGGCGGGGCCTACCTGCAGCGGCTCGGAACTGAATGCGTGCCGATGACGCCGGACCGCCTGGTCATCCGCCAGATTGACACGCGAGCCCTCGATGTCAGCGCAGCGCTCACGCCCGTAGGCGTCGATGGGATCGACGAGCTCGAGGTCCAACGCTATCGGCAATTGCTTCCCGCCGATGACTCGGGGGGGCGCCTCCGCCGGCTCGGCAAGATCGAACTGCTCGAAGCAGTAGGTGCGTTGAGCCGGATCCGCGGAGAGTCGGTGCTGACCGTAGCCGGCCTCCTCGTGTTCGGCACTGAGCAAGAGCTTCGAAGCACACTGCCGCAGCATCAGGTGGTCTACCTCCGGACGCCGACCGGGTCGACTGAGTACGAACGGCGCGTTGTGTCGTCGGCCCCGGTCCTGCGGCTGATCGATCAGCTCTCGCTCGAGGTGTCTGCCGCTGCTCGAACTCGCACGCTTCGGCTGGGCGCGCAGGACTTGGAACTTCCGGACTATCCCGAGCGGGTGCTGCGCGAGGCCATCGTCAACGCCATTGCGCATCGGCACTACACGCTTCCGGGCGACATCGTGGTGAGGCAGACATCAACACATCTGGAAATCGAGAATCCTGGCGGGTTTCCGGAGGGGATCGACGCCGAGTCAGTCATACAACACGCCCCCGTGCATCGGAATCGTCAGCTTTGTGAGCTCCTTGATCGTGTGCGCCTCATGGAACGATCGGGCCTCGGCGTCGACAGGATCTTCGAAGATCAGTTGCGCTTCGGGAAGGTACCGCCCACGTATGACGCCGATCGGACCTCCGTTCGTCTGAGGTTGGATGCGCGGGACTTCGACGAGCCATTTGCCCGGTTCGTCATCGGTGAGGAACAGCGGGGCCGGGTGTGGCGCGTGGAAGAACTTCTTGTGGCCTCCCACCTTCGGCGAATGGGTCCTGCCGATCGAGCCACTCTGGCTCGCGTGATGCAGCGGACGGAACGCGAAGCTCAAGAAATCCTGCAGGAAGGTCTCGGGCAGATCCTCGATCGTTTCGGATCCGGTCCGGGTTCCCGGTTCGCCTTGAGCGCGCGGGTACAGGCCATCCTGGGCGCGGAGGCCGCATACACACGCGAGAGAGGCCTTGCTCGCGAGGCCCAGCGAAACCTGATCCTGCAACATGCCGACCAGTTCGGCCGAGTCGACAATCGAACCGTACGTGACCTGCTACAGGTGCAACGTGGCGAAGCCACCAATCTGCTCCGAGCGCTTGAGCAGCGAGGCCTTCTGATCCAGCGAGGGTCCAGGCGGTGGGCCTACTACGAGCCCGTGCGGCAAAGCACGCTGGCTATGTGAATGCCTAACGCCGTTTGCATAGAGTGCAGTTAGCCGGACTGGTCACATGGCAGATCGTAGGCTGGGGCGTCATGATCGAGCCACCGGGCAACGAGGGAATCTGGGACGTCGTGACAAGCTGGGTCTCCGGGAAAGGGAAGGAAACATGGTGGAAGAGCGCAGCAAGCCGGCGGGGGTAGACGAGGTGGCCGCTGAGGACCTGGAGCCGGTCGACATCGCAGTCCGTGACCCCTCCGTGGTCTTGTCGGTCCGCCTTGATGGCGAAACCGCTCGGCAGCTTCACGCCATTGCGAGCGTTCGAGGCTCCCGAATCTCGGACGTCCTCCGCGACGCGGCGGTCGAGTTTGCGCGGACGGGATCGCCGAGACGAGCATGAGTCTCGAGATGGAGGGCGCTGACCTGCGCGTCGTCATTGGCAGACGGGCTTTCAACACGGACATTGTCCGCCCCCCGCAGTCGGCCTCAGTCATCCGCTGGCTTCCCGGAGTCCGCACCGTCGCGTCGCGATAGCGGCCAATGGCCCGCATAGGGACGTGCAGGAAGAGGCCGGAAGAGGACGCTGCGACGTCGCTTGGCGTGTGGGAATGTGCCCGACGCGTATCAGCGCCAGCGAGATTGCGGTGGGTCAGAGGCGGAAGCCGGCCTCGCCAATGAAGACCCGAAGCTCTCCTGTAAGCGCTACCGAAGTGTCGGCGAGCATCGGCACCTTCGTTTCACGCACTAGGAGCGTGTGTCGGTATTGGCCAGCAGGGCCACCCGGGCGGGTGCGAGAATCTGGTATGCGCACCAAGACCTTCCGCCCGTACGACCAGGACACCATCCTGCTGATGCCGCCCAGCCTCCACGACTGGGTCGACCCCG
>ORJL011755353.1_pt1 | contig 28391 bp, 24 predicted proteins | sample 1779941 | NCBI WGS metagenome assembly ORJL01 (sample SAMEA104232317, study PRJEB22302) | groundwater metagenome | biome: forest; feature: aquifer; material: groundwater | place: USA | collected 2011-08-07 | depth 5.8 m
CAGCGAGGGTGGGGGACGGACCGTCGAGGGTGCGCGAATCAAATGGCAGTTCACCCGAACGTCCCCCCGCTGAACACCCCAAGCGATCGTCAGCGCGTCACTCTCTGGACGCTCCAAGGGATCACCGGAACGTCCCCTCCTAAACGCCCCACCCGATCACCGGAACGTCCCCCTCGAAACGCCCCAACAGATCACCGGAACGTCCCCCTCTGTACGCCCCGGAGGGGCGTCGGAGGGTAGCCACGGATGGAGCGGCGCGGCGGCACCGCCGCCCGACGCGGAACCCGTGGAACGCAATCCCCTCTTCGCCTCTCAAATCTCGAATCTCAAATCCGTCTGCCTCTCGCCTCCAGCCGTGTGCCACTGCTCTGCGAGCAGTGGCCTGGATCCAGTTGATGAACCCAAGGCGCGCCGACATCGCATCGGAACAAATCCTTCGCTTTCCAGGAAGGGTCCGTGACACGTCCGGCGGTGAGAAAAATCGCAGGAACTGTATCGCCGACGAGGTGACGGGCTGTGAGGGGCTGGCGAACCGTCGGTCAACGCCGAAGGCGTTGCGGTTTCCAGCCCAGGGTTGCCGCGCAGTGGCTACCCTGGGTCAGCGTGCGAAGAAAAAAGAACAACCCCAACGGGGTTGTGGCTTTTGTTCTCGTGCCGAATTGAAAGGGGTGAACGCGGGAAATGTTTGGGCCGCGACCCCGTGGGGTCGGTCATCGACCCCCCTCGCACCCAGGGTAGCGCTCTCGGCGCAACCCTGGGCTGTGGGCCGCAACGCCTTCGGCGTAAGTGCAAGAGCGGACCGCTGCCGTCCGCGTAAACTGTCACGCACCCTTCCAGGAACGACTTACGGTTTTGTTTTGTATGCTCCGGCCCGTTCCGTTATTATGGGCCGTATTCCCGTTTCGCAGGGTTCGGTGCTTTCCCGTCAGAACAGGAGGGCGAGTCATGCAGCTTCGGATATTGTGCGGCTTGGCGATTGTGCTGGCGTTGGCATCGCGGGCGGGCGCGCAGTGCGAGCCAAGGCTGAACGCATCGGACCCGGAGGAGGAAGGCGGTTTCGGGGTTTCCGTCTCGCTGAGCGGCGACACGGCCGTTGTCGGGGCCTACCGAACCGACGGCGTAGGTGTCGAATCCGGGGCGGCGTACGTGTACGTCCGCGCCGGGGGCGGGTGGACCCAGCAACAAAAACTGACCGCATCCGACGCAGTTGCGTTTGACCACTTCGGGCGCTCCGTTTTCGTGGACGGGGACACCGCCGTGGTCGGGGCGTACGCAAACGACAGCGCGGGCCCCACCTCCGGCTCAGTCTACGTCTTCGTCCGCTTCGACGGCGTGTGGACCCAACAACAGAAGCTGACAGCCTCAGACACGGCGGCGTTTGACCACTTCGGGCATGCCGTCTCCGTAAGCGGGGACACAGTCGTCGTCGGTGCGTACGGAAACGACGATGCGGACCCCGACTCCGGTTCGGCGTACGTCTTCGTCCGCTCCGGCGGGGTGTGGAACCAGCAGCAGAAGCTGACCGCGCCGTTACCGGCCCCGTTTGATTACTTCGGGTTTTCCGTCTCGGTGGACGGGGACACGGCGGTGGTTGGGGCACCCAACAACGACGGCGAGGACGAGAACTCCGGCTTGGCATACGTGTTCGTCCGCTCCGGGTCTGTTTGGACAGTGACGCCCATCCTGCTATTCCCAGATCATGGGGGTCCGTTTGAAGTGTACTCCTTCGGGGTTTCCGTCTCGTTGAGCGAGGATACCGTGATCGTCGGGGCATCCGGCAGCGACGCCCAAGGCATCGATTCCGGCGCAGCGTTCACGTTCGTCCGTTCCGGGGAGGAATGGACCCAGCAGCAAACACTGACCGCATCGGACGCCGCCTCGAGCGACTCCTTCGGAGGTTTCGTTTCTTTGAGCGGTGACACAGCCGTCGTCGGGGCCAACAACAACGACGGCGCGGATATCAATTCTGGCTCGGCGTACGTCTTCGTCCGCTCCGGCGGGGTGTGGATCCAGCAGCCCAAGCTGGTCGCTTGGGACGCGGGGAGGGATGACAACTTCGGCCGGTCCGTCTCGGTGAGCGGGGACGCGGTACTGGTCGGGGCGTACCGACACGACCACGTCGCCTTCAACTCCGGCTCGGTGTACGTATTCCAGGGGCTTACACCTTGTTCCGCGACTGTCGGCGACGACAAATGCGAGGGCGGAATGAATGCCAACATGGCTTGCGCCCAACACTCGGATTGCCCAGGCAGCTCTTGCCAACTGAAGAACCGGTTCCTCGCCGCCGTGATTCCCGCGACGGCAACGTCACACGGCATCAAGGTCACGCTCGTGAATATCGACGCGAACTCGGCGGCGACACCGGCCAACTACAACGGCACCGATCGTTGGGCCGCAGCGCCGGCGCTTGGTGTCGTGGACGGCATGTCTCCATCGTTCAATGCAGCGAACGTGCAATGCACTTTCGTCTCGCAGGACTGGAGCGCGGTGGGGTTGCTGCATTTGTACGGCGACGTCATCGTTCCAGGTTCGACGTATGACGTGTCCGTCTGTTCGGTGGACGGCGGTCCGTGCTCCACGCCGCTGCGAATCGACACGGCCAAGTTCGGCGACGTCATCACGCCGGTGAACAACACCAACTTCCAGGACGTAGGCAACATCCTTGCGAAGTTCCAGGGTACGCCGGCGGGATCGTCGAAGACTCGGACGAAGTTGACGAAATCGACGCTCGTTCCGACGGACCCGATTAACTTCCAGGAAGTGTCGGCCTGTGTCTCGGCGTTCCAGAGCAAGCCGTTCAAGCTCGTCGTCCCGACGCCGCCGGCCATCTGCCCGTAGCGGATGGTCGGAGGATCGTGAGTCGTCGCCCGATCGGCGACTTCCCAGGAATCTCCGATCACCACCCACGCTCTTCCATCGGAGGCCTGCGCGCCGACACCGCCCTCGGCGACGACGCCGCGTTTTCGGTCGATCCGCCTGCAAAGAAGAAGATACTCAGTTGATCGCTCAACGAACCAACCCGCAACCCGACGCCGGAAGGGCTTCGTCATTTCGCTTTCCGTCTCTTTCCCCTCTAGTTTCTAGTCTCCGGCTTCTAGTTTCTAGGAAGTGCCACACCGTGGCACCGGTAAAACATGAAATATACCAAACGAACCCACTTTCCAGCACGAGCGGCAAAATTCCAATTCAAGAGAATTCGCCTGAAGCTCACAAGCGAATATTCTTCTTACAATGCAACGACCTGCCTGGAAACCGTCAAAAACGGCGTAAAGCGTGCCCAATACTTCGCGCGTGCGAACGCCGGCGGAGCGTCACGCGGGCTACGAACTGTCGGCGACGATCACGGGGCCGTAGATCCTGAAAAGCAACACATAGACCACGATCCCGGTCACCGAAACGTAGACCCAGATCGGGAACGTCCAGCGCGCCCAGCGCCGATGCGACTCCCATCGACCCCGCAAGCCGAGGTAGAGCGTCCGCGTCGCCAAGATCGGAACCGTCGCCGCCAGCGCGACGTGCGTAATGAGAATCACGAGGTAGATCGGCCGGATCATTCCCACGCCGCCGAACTTTTTTTCCTCACCAAAGAAGCGATACGTGAGGTACGACGACAGGAAGAGGATCGACACCACGAACGCGGCCGACATGCACGCTCGATGCGCGCCCACGCGACGTCGATGAATCATCCACCGCCCGAGGACGAGCAACGTGAACGCGATCGAGTTCAGAATCGCGTTCACAAGCGGGAGGTCCGCAAGGCGGATCATCGGCGAACCTTCTCGCGTGCGAGGGCATCGACCGCGGCGAGAATCTTCGGCTTCGATTCCGCCTCGATTCCGTCATACGCGGCTCGGATGCGCCCCTGCGAATCGAGCACCAGGAAATACGCGCTGTGAACGATGCCGAGTCCGGGCGCGGCTCGCTGCACGGTCTGAAGGAAACCGTTTCGCACCATCTCGTGGACCTGCTTTTCGTCCGTGCCGGTAAGGAACCACCACCGCGACGGGTCGGCGTTCGCCCGACGCGCGTATTCCGCCATCACCGCGGGCGTGTCCTCGGTCGGATCCAGCGAGATCGACAGCAGCTTCGCATCGCTCCCGCGTTCTCGCAGCGTTTCTTGCAACGAGCGCATGCGCAGCGTCAGCGTCGGACACGGTCCCGAGCAGTGAGTGAAAATGAAATCGACGACCCACGGCGATCCGAGCAAGTCAGCGCGAGTCACCGTCCGACCATCGCTCGCCGACAACGCGAAGTCCGGCACGGCTGCGATCACCGGAAGCGGCTCGGCGAGCACGACGTCATCCCCGCGTGACGTCCCACGGAGCCAAGCCCATGAGGCGACGAAGATCGCGATTGAAACGAGTCCCAAAACAAGCAGCGCCGAGTTGTTCCTCGCCGTCGGCGGGATCGAAACAAGCGTGTCACCGGCGGGTTCCGTCATCGCTTGTCCACTAGCATCAGTCCGAGCAGCAGCGGAAGGTAGACCACCGACGCCAGAACCACCGCCCGCGCGCGACGCTTGGTGGGGGCGTGAAGAAACACAACGCAGAACGCCAGGAACGCCGTCCCCAAGATCATCGCCCCCACGGCGTACGCCGGTCCCACGACGCCCCGCAGCGCGGGCAGAAGGCTCGCCGCGATCAGCGCCGCGGTGTGCGTCATCATGTGAAGCCCGAATCGCGTTCCGTCTCGATCGACGACCGAGAGCATGGGATACCCCGCTGCCTCATAGTCCTCGCGGTACTGCCACGCGATGGCAGCGAAGTGCGGAAGCTGCCAGAAATAGACGATCGCGAAGAGCATCCACGCTCCGTTCGATAGTCCGTCGTCCGCCCCAGCCCACCCGATCACCGGCGGCAACGCGCCCGGGATGGCACCTATCAGTACGCACGCACTCGTCATTCGTTTGAGCGGCGTGTACACCGCGACATAGCTCACGCCGGCGAACGCCGCGAGGGCCGCGGAAAGAGAATTCACTTGGAGCGCCAGATAGCCGACGCCGACGACCAGCGCGGTCAAACCGAACCCCATCGCCTCAAGCGACGAGAGTCGACCCGAGGGCAAGGGGCGACGTCGCGTTCGCACCATCAGGGCGTCCAAATCGGCTTCTAGATATTGATTGAGCGCGTTCCCACCGGCTCCGATGAGCGCCGTGCCCAACAGCGTGTGAAAAAGGGACCACGCCGCCGCAAGATCGAACGCCGATCGCCGCGCCAACAGGAACCCGACGGCCGTCGCGACCAGAACGAGTCCGACGATACGCAGCTTCATCAGCTCGGCGACCGCCGCCGCACGAGAACGCGGGTGTGTCGCCAATCCGGCCGAGAGTCGCGCCGATGTCGTGATCTCGCTCATGGAATCGCCACCCGCGCGCCGCCCACCGAACCCATCGAGTCCACCGGCGCCCGAAAGAATCGGAACGCACCCATCGTCATCAGAACCGACGAAGCAAGCAAGAGCGCCCCCACCGCAACGTGCAGCGTGGGAATCGCCCAAATCCATGCGGAATCACCGAGAGGCCCGGACGCGGTCATCGCCCAAGCCACGCCGCCGAGCGCCAATTGGAACGCCATCAGCCCGCCCATCGCCCAGCCGAGCGTTTCGATCCAATCACCGCCGGGATACTGCCCGATCACCCACAGCACGACCCAACCAACGAACAACCCCACGACCACAGCCCATAGGAGGTGCGCGACCAAGGCGTGATCTCCGCCGAAGTGTCGCCGCATCGCCCCCAGCACGAGTTGGACCAAGAGGGCCGCGTTGGTCGCCAGGCACGCTTTGCGAAGAGTTCCGACGGACGCGACGACCAGCGGCTCGCGAACGCGCGACCATCGCCGCGATGCAACGAGCGCCGTCGCACAGGTCAGACAAAACACCATCTGTCCCGAGATTCCGTGGACCATCGCCAGATAGCGCGAATCGGCCTGAACGCGCAAGCCGCCCAGAACACCTTGGACGGCGACCGCGAACCACACGCAGCAACCCAGGGTTCGGAGGTTCCCGCCGCGGACGAAACCCAACACCATGGTCCCCGTGGCCAGGATTCCGACGGTCCAGCCGATCAGACGGTGTCCGTGCTCCCAGCGCGTGGCGAGTTCCTGCCACCACCCGGTCGGGTTCACAACCGCGCCGCCGGAAGTCGGCCAATCGGGGAACGCCATGCCGAACCCGCGACTCGTCACACCGGCGCCGACGAAGACCAACGGGAACATCAGGCAGCAAGTCGCGAGAGCGAAAGCGAATGTCAATCGCGCCGCGAGCGGCGACGCGGGCGAGCGCAGGTTTGCGGAAGGATTCATGTAGACGTGTCGAGCGGAGTGTCGTTCGGGCTAGGGAAACGCCGACTGCGGTGGATCCAGAACACTCCCGTGCCCGCAACGCCCGCGAGCACGAAAGCGATCACGCCGATGAGCAGCGACACGCCCGCGTCCATGCCCGCTCCCATGGGTGAGTCCGTCGCGCCAAAGCAGGCTGGACACGCCCGGGCACCCGTCGTCGTCATGCAGACCATCGCGCTCGCCATCAACAGGGCTCGAGGCCGGAAAGCGAAAGGTGGCATTACAGATACCCCACGTGGCGGAGTTTCCGAAGGAACCACCGGCCGTAGATCAGCAACACGGGGATCGCTCCGAAGGAGCTCACCGCGGCCGCCAGGTGCGCTGCGTCCCCCGCGGTGCGATATTGCCCGATGGCCCAAACGCCGAATCCACCGCAGAGCAACATCGTCAAGGACACGAACACGACGTGAAATGCCTTCAGAGACACACCGCTCCCCCTCGTCCTCAGGTCGTCGACCGTTCCAAACAGCGCCTCGCCGTCATCCCCACGTTCCGTGCAGCACTTCCGGCATTCCCTCATTCGACATGAGTACCGGGATCATAACCAACACAAGGAAGAAGAATGCGCACAGAACGAGCGTGAACCAAACGGTCCAGCATTTCTCCCATTTCAGGTGCATGAAGATCGCCGCCACCATCGTCGCCTTCACGGCGGCGATCACGAGCGCGATCCCGATGTGCGCGGGCGTGGAAACGTGGATGAACTGCGACGCAGCCACCGTCAAGACGGTGAAGACCGCGAGCGCCAGGAACACCCCGACGTACGCCTTCACGTGTTTGGAAACGTCCGCGTGCGAACCGCCCATGCTACGCTCCTACATCAAATACAAGACGGGGAACAGGAAGATCCAGACCAAGTCGACGAAGTGCCAATACAACCCCGTACACTCGATCCGGTTCGTGAAATACTCGGGATCACGCCGCCACATCGCACTTCCCGGTCCGATGAAGTACGCGATCACGATCATCCCGCCGAGGATGTGCAGGCCGTGCAGTCCCGTCAGCGTGAAATACAGCGCGAAGAAGTTGTTCTTCGACGGGACGTATCCGTGCTGGAACTTCGGCAGATATTCGAACAACAGCTTGATGACCAAGAACGCGCCCGCAAGGAGGAACGTCGCGATCAGGTAGGCCTTGGCCTTGGAAAGGTTGTTCATTTTCAGCGACGCCCACGCCATCACCATCGTTACCGACGAGATGATGAGGATGAGCGTGTTGATGCCGCCGATCTGCCAGCTGAGATGCGTCTCCTCGTGCCCGGGCCAATGCGCGGGCCCCTCCAGCGGCGCCCCCACGCGCAAGAACACATACGCGGAGAACAACGCCCCAAAGAGCATCACCTCGGAAGCGAGGAACAACCATGTCCCCAGCTTGCCGCTATACACGCCCGTGACGGGGTGTGGATGCACGGTATACGGTAGTACGTCTGCTGATGCCGACACCAATCCGTCCTCCCAACCCTAGTTCGTTCACGTCGCCCTCTCCCTCCTAGGGAGAGGGTCGGGGTGAGGGTCTTGCGATACGCTCTTACGCAGTGAACTGCGGAGTGTAGTCCTTGGCCGCGCCCGGAACGCTGTACTCATACGGTCCGCGGTACGCCACCGGCGGCGTCGCAAAATTTCCGTGCGGCGGAGGCGACGGCGCCGCCCATTCCAACGTCGTCGCGTCCCACGGATTCTCCGCGATCCGCTTCCCGCCCCAGATGCTCCAGAAGAAGTTGATGATGAACGGAATCTGACCCACGCCGAGCAACCACGCCGACCACGAGGTCATTTTCACAAGCCCCATCAGATGCAAATTGGCCTGATACGCCGTCGGATCGAACCCGCGACGCAACATGCCGGCCATCCCCTGGAAGAACATGGGCATGAACACGCCGTTGATCGCGATGAAGGAGATGACGAAGTGCGTGACGCCGAGCCCCTTGTTCATCATCCGCCCAGTCGCCTTGGGGAACCAGTGATAGACGCCCGCAAAGATCGCAAAGATGGTCCCCGGCGCGACGACGTAATGAAAGTGCCCGATCACGTAGTACGTGTCGTGCAATTCAATGTCGGACAGCGGCAATCCCAGCGGCAGCCCCGTCAGCCCGCCGATCGCAAACATCGGCAGGAACGCCAGCGCGAACAACATCGGCACCGTAAACCGGATCGCGCCCTTGTAGAGGCTAATAATCATCGCCGTGAGAATCACGACGGATGGGATCGAGATGATCATGGTCGTAACCGCGAAGAACGCCGCCAGTCGCGGTCCCATCCCGGTCATGAACATGTGATGGGCCCAGACGATGAACGAGGTAAACCCAAGGAAGATCCCCGAATACACCAACGCGTTGTAGCCCCACAGCGGCTTCCGCGTGTTGTTGGCGATCACCTCGGCCACAATGCCCATCGCAGGAAGGATAAGCACATACACTTCCGGGTGAGCGAGGAACCAGAACAGATGTTGCCAGAGGACCGGGTTTCCGCCGCCGGTGCGATCCAGCACCACTCCGCTGACCACCAACCCCTCGGGCATGAAGAAATTCGTGCCCGCGACGCGATCCATCAATTGCAACACGCCCGCGGCTTCGAGCGGCGGAAACGCAAGCAAGAGCAGGAACGCCGTCACCAGCTGCGCCCACACGAAAAACGGCAGGCGGAACATCGTCAGGTTCTTCGCCCGCAACTGGATAATGGTGACGATGAAGTTCACCGAACCGAGCAACGATGACGTAATCAGCAGGACCATTCCCACCAACCACCACGTCTGCCCCACTGACGCCGTCACCGAAAGCGGGGCGTACGATGTCCATCCCGAACTGGCCGCACCGCCCTGTACGAACAAGCTCGATACCATCACCACGCCGCCCATGAAATAGACCCAGTAGCTCATCATGTTGAGCTTGGGGAACGACATGTCCGGAGCGCCAATCTGCAGCGGCATCACGAAATTTCCGAACCCGCCCACGAGCATGGGCACGACGCCAAGGAAGATCATGATCGTCCCGTGCATCGCCCCGAGCGTGTTGTAGAACTCCGGCAGAATCGCGCCGCCCGGAGCGACCGACTCGCCCAGCATTTTCCCGACGATCGGGATCGATGTGCCGGGATACGCGAGCTGCCAGCGCATGATCATCATCAAGATGAACCCGAACATCAGGAACAGTAGGGCCGTCACGGAATACTGAATCCCGATCACCTTGTGGTCGATCGAGAAAATGTATTTCCGCCAGAACGGAAGCTCGTGATGCCCATGCCCGTGGGCATGATCGTGGTCGTGATGATGATGATCGCCAGCCATTTCGATTCGTCCTCGTCGAATTAGTCTTTGAATTCCTCAGCCGGCTTGCTCTTTTCCGCAACCCACGCCGCGAACGCGTCCGCCTTTTCCACGACCATGAGCGCCCGCATCGAGAAATGGTTGTTTCCGCAAAGCTGAGCGCACGCCACCTCATAGTTCCCGGTCTTCCCGGCCTCAAACCAGACGGGGAAGCGCATCCCGGGAATTGCGTCGTGCTTCACGCGGAGCACGGGAATGAAGAAGCTGTGAATCACGTCCTTCGAGGTGACTTCCGCGATCACAGGTCGGTCGACGGGAATGTGGAACTCCCCGCTGGCGAAATCGTCCGCACCCGAAGGGTCGCCGCGATCGACCCCGAGCGGATTACTCCCCGAGTTCACCAGCGTCGGCGATGTCTTCCCAAACTTCCCGTCCGGTCCGGCGTAATGGAAGTTCCATTGGAACTGCTCGGCGATGACCTTCACCCGAAACGGGTTCTTGTCCGCCGGAGGAAGCTCTGTCTTCACCTGAGCCCACGCCGGGATCGCCAGTCCGATCAACAGGGCGGCCTCAAAGACGGCGACGCCGACCTCCAAATACTTCGAGACTTTCGCTTTCACCAAGCGACTATCGGCCTTGTGTCCTGGACGGGCGCGAAACCGAACGATGCAGTACACAAAGAAAATGCCCCAGCCCACAAAGAGCAGCACCATGAACACGTGAAGCACGTTGATCAACCAATCGCCCTGGTGAGCGTATTTCTGGTTCTGCGTGGCGATGTTCGGCGGGAGCCAAAACCCATACTCGCCGTCGATCTTCGCGGTCGAAACCGGAGCGGTGGCCGTATCGGCCCAGACCGGAGCCGCCGCCAGCAGTCCGAAGACGAAGGTCGAAAGCAGCAAAAAAATCGCCGGACCCTTGCGACTCCGCATAGGGAATCTCTCCACAGCGAACCAAGCTCGCAACAACACCAAAGTCGTCTAGAAACCTACGTCGGAACCGTTCCGCGCCGACCGAGACCGTGCGTCACTTCGGCTCGAACGTGAAGTCCTGTTCCTTCGCTTCGCCGGACTTCACTTCCACCGTCGCCGTCTGCGTGCCGAACTTCTCATGCCACGCCTCGATCACATACTTCCCCGGCGGGAGGTTCTTGATTTCGAACGTGCCTTCCTTGCCGGTCACGTTGAAGAACGGATGGTCATACACCGCCACCCACGCGCCCATCCACGGATGTACGTCGCACTTGACCTTGAACGGAACCTCGGTCACCAACTCGACGTCCTTCTCCATGTCCTTCTTCGGTTGGCTGAAGTTGAGTTCCTGATTCACCTTCGGTTGGAAGTGAATGTTGTGATTCGTGTCGTCGCCGTTGCGAACCTTCAGCGGCTGCCCTTTCTGCATCGCCACGACGTGCGGCTTGTATTGGCAACCGACCTGGTCGATCGTGACCGCGTCCTTCTTGGCCTCGAACTTCCGATCACCCAGACCCTCCTTGACCGTCACGATCACGTTCCGAAGGGTCGGCGGAGTGTTTTCCTTGTCGACGATGACCTCCTCGGTTCCGATGCCCTTCGGCGCATTCGCCTTGCAGTTCGGATCTTTCGTCGTATCGATCGAATCCCGCTTGAACTTCGCGGGATCGCCCTTGAAGATCACTTTCCCCTTGATCGCCGCGGTGTCGTCGGCCCGGGATGCCCCGGCGAAGCTAAACGCGACGCCCAGAACCAGCGCTATCATCATCGATTTCCGAAACATGGTGTTTCTCCTTTCACGAGACCCATCGTTCATGTCGTCGCTCTCTTACGCGACGACCTTGTATCCCGCAAGTCTAACCTGCTCCGCATTTCCCCGCCAAGTTCCCCACTTGGATCGACACGCGGCGGATATCAAAGCAGAGCCGGCGACGCCGTGACACGAAGACGTTACATCGTCCTTGCGCCCTAGTCCTCAAACCCTCCGCCGGAGTCCTCCTCGAACTCCTCCGTCTGCTCCTTCACGACCGTCTTAGCCAGCGGAGCGCGCCCGCTCGTCCGACCCGAGTCGTAAATCGCGTCCACGAGCAGCTGGATGTGATCTCCGCTCGTACCCGGATACTTCGCATCGCCCTCGAACGGACTCTTTCCGTCCGGAAAATTCTGCGGCATCTTCGTGCCCGGCTGGATCAGATTCGGCTCCAGCATCCACTGCACGACCCATTCGCGCCGCAACCGCTCGTACGTCAAACCAAGATTCGGCGCGCTCGCCGCTTGCAGCAGCACGCGCTCCGGCTTGCCGTCGGAACCCGGTCCCTCGACAACGGCCTTGGTTTCAACGTCGCCCGAGTCGTAGAACTTCGTCGACGCGCTCACCAACGTGTGCCCGTCGATCGTCGCGCCGACTTGGTACGGCTTCCCGTTCAGGATCGCCAGCGCCGCTTCACCCTCGCCGCGGACGCCGTCGAGGCGATACGCTTGCACGAATTCATCGGTCGTTTTCGCCGGTCCCGGAAGCATGTTGCCGAGCACGTGGCACTTCAGACAACCCATGTCGTTGAGAAATTGAGTTCCCGTGTCAAACCGCGCTTTCGGCGAAAGCGGCGATGGCGGCTCCGTGAACGGATACTCGACGGAGTACAGCTTCTGCACGAATTCCACGTTGTGCAGCAATCGTCTGTGCGAATCCGCCAGTTTCTCCGGTGTGCTCGCAAGCAGGTCGACGTCCGCCGGACGCATCAGACGCCGTTCCACCGCCCATCGGCGAAGGGCGTCGGCGGAGCGTTTCAGACTGTCTTGTGCATACCAGGGCGTCGCCGGCTTGCCTTCGTTCTTCGCGGCGTCGGCACTCTTTGCCTTCTCCCCTTCCAACACGGCATGCACAGGCCGCAACCGAGCCGCCAACCGCTGCGAATCTTCCTTGCTCATCGCGGCGAAGTACCGAACCAGCGTCGTGCGCTGCTCGCCGGTGAGGTTGAAGCTGGGCATGCGAATCTGCAACCACGGACGCAGCGGCTCGACCTGTGTGAGGAACTGGTGGAACCACTGATGTTGCAGCTTGGCACCCTCTCCACGCAAGGACGGCGGTGCGTTGACTTCGTCGAACCGCAACTGCCCGCCCACCTCCCGGCGGAAGTATTGCTGCACCGTCGGAACATTGTCTTCCAGTTCGTGACAACCAAGGCAGTTCAATTCCCGCGCGAGGCTCCGACCTTCGGCGATCGGCCCCCTGTTCGTGTTTTCGTAATCAACCAAGAGCGATCCGCGCACCCGCGGCGGAATTCGGGAGAGCAGGAACGTCGTCAGCGCCTCGGCCTCGCGCTCCGTGAAGTAGAAGTTCGGCATCTTCAATTTGTCGAGCGGACGCTTCAGCTTGTTGCGATCCCAAATCCGAGGGTTCTCCAACTTGTGCTTGGCGAACGCGTGGTGCGTGTGGGTGATCTGTTCCTGCGCGTCGTCCGGCAACGGAGAATACGCTCGCAGATCCTTGGCATCCGGCGGATAAATGAATCCGAACACGTCTTTCCGTTCTTCGCGCATGCCGTGGAAGGCGTTGTCATAGAACGCGAAATCAAGCTGCGTGACCGGCTTTTCGGCCCATTGACTCAGGTCGGTCCCCGGCGGCGTCGTCTCCTCGAAGCCGCGAATGTTGTGACACGCGTAGCACCCGTAGTGCAGGATCATCTTGCTACCGAGGAACGTCAGCTTCTTGTCCTGCAGGCTCATTCCCTTGAGCAACTCTGCGGCGCCATCCCTCCCCAGCGACGGCGAACTCTTGATGCTCTCGACGATCATCTGGGTGAGCTCGCCGCCTTCGTCCTCCATCACCGCCCGACTGCGACGCTCCGATCGCTGCGAGGAAAGAATGCCGAAAATCAGATCGTCGGTCATCTTCTTCCGAACGTCGTTCATCTCGAACGTCTTCTGCACGAAGGCGTCGTTCCGCATCCCCGGATGGGTCAGATACGCCGCGAGATCGGCGGCCTCGTCCGGCGCGAGCCGAAGACTGGGCATCTTCGTGTCCGGCGAGTAATGCGCGGGATTCATCAGCCAGGAATACATCCACTCCGCGGTGACCTTGGACCCGATCCCGGAAAGCTCGGGCGCGAAGCGAGTGAAAATCGGCGGCGTGTACGGTTTCTCCGGGTCGAACCGCGCGGCGTCGGGTTCCAGGAACGTGTCGTGCGAATCGACAAAGTGCTCGCGCGCGTAGCCCGCCCGCTGTTCGTACGTCATTCCTTTGTAGCGATGCGTCGCCGTCTCCGCGTTCAGTTTCTCGCGGTGCATCAGATCCTTCGTGATCCACTCTTCTCCGAACTCCGCCAGGCTCGCATGACAGGCCGTACACCCGACGGAACGGAACAGTTGTCGCCCGCGCTCGACGTCGCCCTTCGCGTTCGCCGGTTTGGCGAGCGGTTCCCACTTCTCCGACAACGTGAAAAGATAGTGACTGATCGCCGCGACTTCGGTTTCCGTCCGCGTCACGGGCTCGGGATCGAACGAATTCGCCGTCTCGTTTCGGCTGTTTTCCTGCAAGAAGAAATGCGGCATGGTCGTAGACGGGCGGAACTTCTGCGGGAAATACGCCCAGGGCTGCACGAACTCCGGCTTCAGCTTGGACGCGATCCGTCGCAAGTCCGGTCCGACCCGGCGCGATCCCTTCAACGAGTCCACCGTGTGACAGTTAATGCACCCCACCTCGCGGAACAGGTGCAATCCAAAATTCAATCGCCCGCCAACCCGTTCGCCTTCATACCGATCAATGTCACTGACGTGCGAATGGCACTTCGCGCAACCCGCTTCCGTGTACTGGGGCAGGCGCATCGCCCGATCCCAATAATGTTCGATGGTCTCGAACGTCGCACCGGGTACGCCCGCCGCGGTCACGTAGTATTTGTCCTTCCACTCTTCCTCGACATGATGCGTCGGCGGCGAGTGGGCCGCGAGAACGAAGTCCGTCTCCTGCGGGTTCCCTTCGTGGCAGACCGTACATCCCATCTTTGCATTGGAGTGCGGCGAGTCCACCGTCAGATACAAATCCAAGTCCGGATGGGCCAGCAGCGGCTGGTGAAGCTCGATCGTCTTGCGACCAGACTGCTTCAAGTAGCCATTGACCAAGGAGAGCAGCGTCTCGAAATACTCATCTTGCTGCTTCCTCCCCAGTTCCTTCCAATGCGCCGACACATTCCCAACCGGAATCGCGCGACCATCCGCCGACGCCGGCGGCGCGGGAATCGAAAGCGGCTGCTTGCCCATTCGCTGAAGCTGCTCATTGATCCCCGTCAACGAGCGCTCGAAACGTGCAGCCAATCGCTCCTTGGAGAAATCAGGATCCTCAATGGCCACGTGACACGTCGCGCATCGGTCCGTCGTGTAGGTCTCGAGATAGTTCAATCGCTGACGCACGTCGGGCAAGACCACCTGATTGATCTGATGCCGGCTCGGCGTGTTCTTCGGTGCCGTGAAATCCCCCAAAGGCGCGTTGATGATCGCCTTCACCAAGGGCAAACCGGCGAGCAACCCCGCCTCGGTCAACACTCCGCGGAAGCTCTGATCCTTCTTCGCGGCGTCGATCGCCACTTGCTCCAAGTCCCGAACCTCGGCCTCTCTCTCCTTGCCGGCCTTGTCGATCGACTTCAATGCTCCATCGATCTCGCGGAGCTTGTCTTCCCACTTCTCGGCACCCTTCCGCAGTTCTTCTAGTTCCTCTTCCTCCTGCCGAAGCTGCCTGTGCGCCGCCTGCGTCGCGGCGTGTTCCGGACCGTGCTGTTCCTTGGCCCGCTCGTACGTATCCTTGGTGACGTCGAGAACTTGCTTCACTCGCCCATACGGTCCATCCACCGCGCGGAACGCCAGATCCACCGCGACACGCTCCTCGGTCAAACGTTGTCGCTCCGCGCCCTTCGATTTCTCAGTGAATTCGCGAATGTCCTTCAATCGCTGCTTCGCCTGCCCGATCTCATTCACTCGTTCCTGTCGCACGGCATCCAGATAATCCAGGTGCGCCAGCGCCGCCTTACCCAAGTAGTAGTTATCCTGAAACTTCCTCCATGGGCGATCGTAGTCCACCAGGATCAGCCAGAAGAGGGACGCGGACATGAGCAAACTGCTGACCGCGAACCAGCGGTTCAGGCGACGGGGATTGTAAAGTCGATCCTCAGCAACCGGCATAGTATTCAGACCATTCCGTAGTCGTCCGCGGTTCCCGTAGGGTCCGCTGTGCGGACCCTTCTTCTCTTCTCTTCTCTTCTCTGCCTTGCTCTTCTCTTCGTTCCCCCCTTACCAAGGGGGGAACGAGGGGGGTCTCTTCAATCCGAGAACGCACACGCCCTAGATATTCAGAAACCACTCCGTAATACCGACGATGTAGTGCAGGTTCAGCGTCCAACGCAGCACCATCTTGATCGGCATCAGGGCCATCACCAAAATCAAACTGACCATCACGCTGTAGCGTACGAAGCCCATTTGCTGATAAAGTTTCTTGAAGAAAACCGCCCGTAGGAGCACGGGGCCCACCACGAAGTACGCGCCCAGAACGAGAATCCCGGCTCCCTCTCGAATCAGGTAGCTAGGAATCAGACCCCATCCCACCTCCGGAATCGGTCGCCCCAGAATCCGAATCCAGAACAGATCCTTCGCCTCCACGTTCAAGAGCGCAGCCGGTCGATGCGGATCCCAATACTCATAAGGACCGAAGAAGTTCCAATTCGGTCCCCGCAAGAACGTGCCAAAGATAATCAACAACACCCATAGAATGAGAAATCCAAACAAGAAAGTACTGATCGCGAAGCGCCGCTCCTTGAACGTGTAATACCCATTGCCCCGCGGGTTCTTGTCGATGTACGGGATCGCGACCAACCCCACGATGATCAACCCTGGGAATACCACACCCGCCAACCACGGATCGAAATACACCAGCATTTCCTGCAAACCCAGGAAATACCACGGCGCCTTCGCCGGATTCGGCGCTACGTTCGGGTCCGCCGGCTGTTCCAGCGGTGCTCGCAACAAGATCGCCCAGACCGTCAAGAACGCCGTGCAGATAATCAGCGAGATGAACTCGATGTACACCAGGTCCGGCCAGACCAGCACCTTGTCGTCCGACCCGGATTCCAAGAGCGGGCGACCCCGCTCCATGTTTTCATCGTTGACGGCCGCCTGTCGGAACGAAAGCCAAATGAGGAACCCCACGGAGAACATCATCATCACGATCGGAACGTTGTCCGCTTTCGTGACGATGGACCGGAAGTTGGGATCTACGCAGCTGACAAGAAAGAACAGAGTACCGAATGCTCCCAGCGAACCCGCCACGGCGGGTCGCGTGAGCCATCGATATTGTGCGAGGAAAAACGCGAACGCGGCCACACTCAGGATCAAGAACCAGTGCGGCTGGCAAATGTAATTGATGGCGTTCTTGATCGAATCGATCGCCGATCCCTCGGCCAGCATGCCCACCATGACGCTTGCGCTTCTCATAGGTTCCGTAGCAGTTCCGCCGCCGTCCTTCCGGTAGGGTGGGCACCGCCCACCTCTTCTCTCTCGTAGGGTGGGCACCGCCCACCTCTTCTCTCTCGTAGGGCGGGCTCAGCCCGCCTCTTCTCCCGAAAGAAGGCTACAAAGGCCCGCTGATCCCGCCGTCCTTACGAATTCTCCAAAAATGCACCGCCAAGAGCACCGTCACCACCACCGGGATGAACACGCAGTGCAACACATAGAACCGCAAGAGGGCATTCGGCCCCACAAACGTCCCCGCTAGCAATCCAAAACGCGCATCATCACCCGCATGGACCAGAGGGACGCCTCCGATTTGCAGGAACGTCGCCATCGGCGCTTCCGACCCCGCGATCGGCGTCGCCCGGGCCATGTTCGACCCCACGGTGATCGCCCACATCGCCAACTGATCCCACGGCAACAGGTATCCGGTGAATGACAACAGCAACGTCAACACAAGCAGGATCACCCCCACGCCCCAGTTGAATTCGCGCGGAGGTTTGTAGCTGCCCGTCAGAAACACGCGCAGCATATGCAACCATATGGTGATAATCATGGCGTGCGCACCCCAGCGATGGAGTTCACGCAACAAGCCCAGCGTCACAAACGCCCGCAATCCCTGGATGTCGAAATAGGCATATTCGACCGTGGGGCGATAGTAGAACATCAGGAGCACGCCGGTCACGATTTCGACGAGGAAGAGAAAGAAGGTGAGCCCGCCCATGCACCAGGTGAACGACAACCGGATGCCGCTCTTTCGCACCGCGACCGGATGGAGGTGCAAGAACACGTTGCTCAGGATCGCCATCGCCCGCGTGCGACGATCGCGCGGAACCCCGTGCCGGAAGATGCTCTTCCAAATCTGCCCTTCGCGTATCCAATTCCCGATCATGAACCGTCCCGTGTGTGCCGCTGCTCTCTGAGCAGTGTTCTTGCGCCCGTAGCGAAAACTCGCCCTTCCGGTGGGCAATGCCCACCCTACGGGAACTGAACCGACCCGCGACCGGCGTACTGTACCGATCCCCGCTTTCGCTTCAACCAAAAAACTCGATTGCGTCTACACCGCCAGAAAACTACCCGGCGTCGTCCACTGACCCAGCTCGTATTGAAACTTTTTGCTCTTGTCCACCACCACGATTCCGTCTTCCACGAGGACGCGGAACCGCTCTAGCGGACGAGGGGTCGGTCCTTCGAAGTTGATCCCGTTCGGCTTGTATCCGCTGCCGTGACACGGACACTTGAACTTCCGGTCGTTCGTCAGCCAGTTCGGAATACACCCGAGGTGCGTGCAAATGATGTTGAGCGCCGCGATCCGCTCTTCCTCGCGGATCATCCAAATCCCCTGCGGCTTGAAGTCTTCGTTCACCTCGCCGGGTTTCATTTCCAAATATCGTTGCAGCGGCCCGACGCGCACCCGCGGGTCGGGCTCTTCCAACGCGTTCGGCATCATGAAGCGACCGAACGCGGGACCGATCGAAACGGCCGTCCCAACTCCGAACGCGACCCACCCCACCGCCAGCGCCGCCCCACCGACAAACTCTCGCCGGTTCGGATCCGACGCATCCGCCGCTTTCTTCGTCGCTTCCATGATCCGTGCCTGACGGGCATCGGGAGGAAGTTCGGAGGGATCCTTCCGCCGCAACTCCTCAACCGACTCGGGCGCGGATCCCGATCGTCGCAACAACCCCGCGCTTCCGCCTCGCGAAGTCGCCGCACGTAGAAGCGCGGCGATCGCCGGGTCCGGTTCGCCCGCAACCGACACTTTCGGAGACGCGGTCGGAGCCTTGGACGCCGCCGCGGGCGTCGGTTCCTTCATCGCCGCAGCCGGTGCCGCTTTCGCGACCTGCGCGTGCGCGGCGGGTTTCGAACCTTCGGCCTCAGCGCCAACGGCTGCCATCGGAGAGGGCGCTGCCGGAACCTCTCCTTCCGCGGCTTCCACGGTAATCGTGTCAAACTTGATCACATCGACGGGGCATTCCTGCGCCGCGTCGATGATCTCTTGCGTACGCGGCTTCGTGAATTCCACATCGAGCGCCGCTGGACGAATCAAGCACGTATCCTCCGTGACCTCGAACACGTCCGGACTGGTCGTCTCGCAGGCGTCGCAAACAATGCAACCCGGCGCGATCCAAACTTTCGTCACGACTTCTTTCGTTGCCATCGTCGTCCCACCGTTCCGAACGATCCCCTCGTCCGCGTCGCTAGTGCGAGATTCCTATCTCGCACTTCCTCGACGCGGGAATCCCCTCCCGCTGGGCGGGCTCCGCCCGCCTCTGCCGTGTGTCACTGCCGTGTCAGCAGTGGAATGCTGCGGTCAACCACGCTGCTTCATCGCCGCCGCCGCCCGACCCCGAACCGCCGCCGAAGCGTCGGACTGTAATCGTTCGATCATCGCCCACAAGTCCGCGTCGCCTAATCGCGCCGCCGCGTCGATCGTCGCCAGCAACCACTGTTCGATTTTCGCCTGCGGCATCGCATACCGATGCACCGCTCCTGCCGGGTCCACGGACTCGAATCGCTCGCCCTTTTCCCAAAACGAACGATCGAGAAGATCCAACAGGGTCGATCGACCCGCCGAACTCCCCAACCGGGCGAGCGCCAAGGACGCCGACCACCCGACTTCCCCTTCATACCTCAGCCGAACCTGCGACAACGCATCGATGACCGGCTGATCCCGCGGCCCCGCCAGAACCGAAAGCGCGGTACACACCGATAGTAATGTTTCGGTTCGGCTCGACGCAGAAAGTGCCGCCGTCATCGGCTCAATCGCCGTTCGGGCATCAGGCCGCTCGTGCAGATTTCCCAACTCCTGCACGGCGTCCGCGACGTAAGGCTCCGACCCTCGCCGCACGATTTCGACGAGAACCTCGACCGCAGTCGCCGTTTCGGTCCGCCCCAAGGCATGGATGGAGAACTGCAGACGGCTCGACCGGATGCGGAGCTGGTTCGTCCGATCGTCACCAAATGTGACGACTTGCTCTCGACTTTCGAGGTCCGAGCGGACCAATCGCGCGAGACGCTCCGCGATCGCTTCGATCTCCTCCGGGGAAAGCTCCGTCTGTTTCCGCTGGAGGCGAAGCGTCAGCTCTTGTGCGGATTGCCAGAGCTCCTTCTCTTGAGGAAGCAGCACGCCCAGGCTCCGCTCGCCGCTGTTGGATTCCAGGGCGAGCAGCAACGAGTCCACGCTCCGTCGCGGCGGATTCGCCGGACCGCCGAAGAGAAGCACCACGACGATCGCCCCGCCGACGATCGCACCGATGATGAGTAGCGGAACGGCGAAGAAGCGCCCCAGCAGGGAAATCGTCAACGGTTCCAGCGCGGCTGGGATGCCGCCATCGGCCCCGAAGGCCTGCACATCCGGCGTTCGCGGCGGAGGGATCGGGCGAGTGATTCCCGCCGCGTCGTCCGCTGAATCTTCGGTGGACAACATCGTTGTCTGCCCCTTGGCCCCAGCCGAGTTCCGACCGGCGGTCTTACACGGCTTCCGAACCCCGCGACCCGAGACCGGCTGGCACGCGACCTCGCATCTGCCGAAACACCGACCCACGACTGCACCCTGTGAATCGCTTCACAATCGCTCGGTGAGACATGGGCACTGAGTCAGAAACGGCATGCCGCCAATCTGACGCCGGCAAAGGCATCCGGTAGCCCACGGAGAGGCTCCCGAACCCGTTCCCGCGCTGTTTTCTCGAAACCTCGGCCCAGTTCCGAACCGGCGCAAGATTGTTCCAGATTTCACGCAGTCCGTCAAGCACCTCGGACCGCGAAGAAACGCGCTGCCAGCCCGCGAAAACCGCGTGGATCCGTGGCCACCGGCGACCTATCCACCCATCGAACTCGGTTGGCGGCATAGCAAGCCGGTCCCTGCTCCGCTCATCCTCCGGACCGCATTTCCTACGGCCTCGCCGAGGCTGCTTCTCCGTTCGCAGCGAAACCACACCCGAGTACGCGGGTATATGGTTGTCGGACACCCCGTTCTGCCGAAGATACGGGGGTTGGTGAGCGCGTACCGCTTCGCGGCGTGCTCCGATGGCAGCGACGACGTGATGAGATTGCACGTCGGAATGCGGAGGTTGGTCATGTTGATGAAAAACTCGTTCGCTTCCAGGCTCGCGATGGTCGCGGGCGTCGTGGTCGCCGCCTTCGCCTTCGGGTCCGCGTCCGCGCAATCGACGGGCGCGGTGCCTCCGGGCATTATCGCTGGGGGTCGACCCGCGGACAACGTCTCCGCGGGTGCAGTCGGATCCCGCGCTCCGGGCCGGATGGTCTCCGCGGGCGTTGGGCGAGCGCAGGGACGACTGAACGGTTTCTTCGTTCCGCCCACGATCACCGAGACCGCCCCGCCGAATTCTCAGACTCAGTTTCTCCTGGACGCGATTCCGGTTCTGTTTCAGGAGTTGAACCGCGCCGTGTTCGCCATCGCGTCCGCGATTCTGGCGCGCGATGGAATCGAACTTCCCAACCTCGGTCCGCAATTCACCGGCCAAACGAGCGGCACGACGGCGAGCGCCCTCGCGGGACTTCTGCAGAAGCGTACGCAAGACCGCGTAGCCCCGCCCCGCGCGCGATAAGCGCTGCGTTTTTCGGCTCTACTTCTGCTCTGCTTCGACTCTACGCCCGGTCTGTTTTCCAGCCCAGCCGTTTCGCTCTCGAGGACACAACTGCTCCATGAAGTGCGGGCGTGCCCGCTTGTGGCACCAGTTTTCAACCGGCACGAACGCCAATCGTAAACCGGCGCTGCGTCCTTCCTAACGAGTCTCTACGGTCCGCGTGTCGCGCGCGCACGGCGGCGCCTTCGAGAAGGACGACGCGGGACACCATCGAGCGTGATCGCCGACGACAGCTCCGATAACTCTGGGATCGCGGTTTTCCGGCTGTGCGCTCGGTGTTTACCGAAACTGTGAGGGTCCGATACATCGGGTGCGCAAAGTTTGCGCCCGTGCCCCATAAGCACGAACTAATTCTTCTCGCCGCGCCGACGATCGCGTACAATGCACCTTCATGGGCGACCGGTTGGTGGCCGGTTGAGAGTGCCATTGCGTGTCACCGAGGGCGAGGTGTATGCATTCGGAGGGGGTTACCGCGTTGGTCAGCGCGCCGACGGCTACGAAAGCCGCCGGACCCGCTCCGTTGGTCAAACGGTTCCTGGATTACGTTTTCCTGGAGTGCGGACTCGCCGGTTCGACGGTCGAGGCCTACAAGCGCGACCTCATTGAATTCTGGACGCACCTCTCGGCGCGAGATGTCGAAGCAGGCGACATCGGCATCGACGACGTGCAATCCCATCTGATCGAACTCCAGCGTCGCGAACTGGCGCTCGCGTCGATCGTCCGCCGGCTTGCGACGATCAAAGTTTTCCTACGATTCCTCCATGCGGAGCGGGTGCTTCGACGCGACGTGGCGTCGCTGATCGAATCGCCCCGTCGTTGGCGTACGATCCCCAACGCCGTTCGATACGACCAAGTCGAGGCGATCCTTCAAGCGCCGTCGCCCGCCGACGATCTCTTCCTTCGCGACCGAGCGTTGCTCGAACTCTTGTACGCGACCGGACTGCGGGTCAGCGAAGCGGTCGATCTCACGCTGGAGCAGATCAACCTCCGCCTAGGTTATGTGCGGTGCATCGGAAAGGGACGGAAAGAACGGATCGTTCCCGTGGGTACGGTGGCCATCTCCGCGACGCAGGATTACATCGAGGGACTCCGCGGAAGACTGGCGGGCGAACGTCCGTCAGGCGCCTTGTTCCTCTCTCGGACGGGCAGGCCGCTCGATCGGACCAACATGTGGCGACTCGTAAGAAAATACGCGAGCGCCGCCGGACTCACCCAACACGTTTCGCCGCACACCCTTCGGCACTGTTTTGCGACGCATCTACTCGCCGGCGGAGCGGACCTCAGGATCGTCCAAGAACTTCTCGGGCACGCCGACGTGACCACCACTCAGATTTACACGCACGTGGAAGAATCACAGTTGAAGCACGTCCACCGCCTCTATCACCCGCGACCGTAATGGCCCGCAGCGGGTCCGCGACCCTTCGCACCGGTACGTTGGCCCGGTACGAGCCACCAGCCCGAGCACGCGGTCTTGCGGTGGCGCTGCGCATAACCATGGCGCGCATCCTCTTTCGAGTTCCGCCACGCTCAACAGGCGGCCAGACTAGGCAGCGGCCTTGCGGAGTGCGCGGCGCTGGATCAAGAGCGTGGCCGCGATGAGGATACTGAGCGTCAGAGCGAACAGGCCCCACGTGGAGAGCGTGGGAACATCTCCTTCGCCGTAGCAGGTTGTAGCGTCACCATGCCAATTCCCGCTGGCCACCGAGCAGTAATTGTCCGTGGTGAGGACGCACGCAGGCGTAGCGTTCGCTCCCGTGCAAGCCCCGTCCGGCTCGGTGCAACAGTTTGTCTGCCCCTGGTGATAGCATGCGACGACGCCGACGTCGTAGTAATCGATATCGCCGTCGCAATCCAAGTCGCAACTGTTGACGCACAGTCCACAGTTCGCGCCCGTGATGCAGTCCTTTACGATCGCGACGTCGAGGGCGGTCACGGAGCCGTTGTTGTTCACGTCTCCGTTGCACGGGCATGGGCCGGCGACGGCGTCGTGCGGACGCGCAAGAGCTGCCGCGATCAACACAACAAGAAGAACCCCAACCGACGATTTGCTTTGCACGGCTTCTCCTCCTCTGCATGCGAACCACAGACTTGCTCGCTCCGACAATGCGTCAAGCGAATGTCGCCATGATACCCGCCCACGTTCGGGCGGTCTATGATTTTTCGATGGTAGCGCGGACTGATGCCCCCTCCTCACGACCGCGAGGGTGCCCCATCCTCGCTGCTGCGAGGGTGGAGGACGGATCGCCCCGACCGCGAAGACCCTCCGCTGCGGGTGAACCACGACGCTACCATTGGCCGACTGCGTGGCATGCCCAAGCTCGGCGCAGCCGAGCGCCGCCAGGGCGGCGCACCGCTTGGCCATGCCACCCGACCCGCATTCGACTCCAGACCGACCCGTCCCCCGCTCGATAGAACAGCATCCACGCCCGCGTGCGTGCCCGTGGGAATTCGAGAGCCGTCGATCGATGCCGCGATGCCTCGTCATCATGTTCCATCACGTTCACGACCGCGCACGCGTCGTGCTTCCGCGGAAACTCGATCTGACGGGCGGAGTGAAGGGTCTGACGCCCGCCGCGTTCGAGCAGCAACTCGACGACGTCGCCCGCGGCCTTGAACCCGTGGACTGGTCTACGCTTCGTCGCGCCCTCGACGGAGAGACCCCCCTTCCCGACGACAGCTTCCTCCTCACCTTCGACGACGGACTCGCCGACCACGCCCGCGTCGTGTGTCCGATCCTGGAGCGTCGCGGGCTGCACGGCGTCTTTTTCGTCTCCACCAGTACCCTCGACGGAACGACGCTCCTCGCCGCGCACGCCGTGCATCTGCTCCTCGCGGCGCTGGGCGATGAACGGTTCGCGGCAGAGTGCGAAGCGACGGCGCGAAAGCTCGGACTCGGTACGCCGTTCTCTGTGCAACCGGTTTCGGCCTCGTTGAATTACGCGTATGAATCGAGCGCGCGAGCCGTCCTGAAACATCGCCTCCATTTCGAGATGCCGGCGACGGCGCGCGACGCGATCCTCGATGATCTCTTCCGGCGACATCTCGGCGACCCGGCGGAGTGGGCACGCACCTGGTACATGACCTCGGACGATGTGCGCCGCCTGGAAGCGGCCGGCCACACCATCGGCGGACACGGACACAAGCACGAACCCCTCGCGCGACTGACGCCGACCGAGCAGGAGGCCGATCTATCTCGATGCTGGAAGGAACTGACGGGGATTCTCGGCCGACGTGAAAGACCGCTTTCGTATCCGTTCGGGAGCCTCTCAAGCGAAACGCCCGCGATCGCGAGGCGCGCCGGTTTCACGCAGGCGTTCACGACCGAATCGCGATGGGTGGATCTCGCGGCGAACACGAGCGGGGTCGATGTTTCCGACGAGGAAACAACATTTCGACTCCCTCGCGTGGACACGATCCATGTCGCGCGAGAGCTCGACGTGACGCGGCGCTATCTGGAGGTTGAACGATGTCCGTAGCCACCCGCGGTCGACCGTCGCCACATACCATCTCGCCGACGCTCATCACGATGGATGTGTTGCTTCGCCGCTTTCTCGAAGCGTATTGGCTGCGACCGGAAAACGCGTTCTGGATGACGCTCCGCAGCGCGACCCTTCAGCAAGCAGGATTTCGCGCGCCGGTCGCGGACCTGGCCTGCGGCGACGGCGTCTACACCTTCCTGCACAGCGGCGGCGCGCTTCATCCCGACTTCGATGTCTTCCTCGGGGCGGTGCCACACGATGACACCTCCAATCTCCGACACGACATGTTCGACGCCTCCTCCGAGCGATATCAGCCGGAAATCCTTCAAGGCCCAACCGAACGGATCGACCTCGGACTGGACCTTAAGCCCGCGTTGCTCGAGAAAGCCCGCCGCCTGCACCTCTACGATCGCCTGGTCCAACACGACGCGAACCGACCTCTGTCCATTCCGGACGCCTCCCTGCGTACCATCTACTGCAACGCCGCGTACTGGGTCCGCGAGATCGATGCGTTCCTCCGGGAGATCCATCGCACGCTGACCCCAGACGGTCGCGCGATCCTGCAGGTCAAGCTCGACAGCCTCAACCGCTACACCCTCGAACCGCACCGCGCCGCGCTCGGAGACGCCTTCCTCGACATCATCGGGCGCGGTCGCCGAGATTGCTGGCCGACCCTTGCTGCCCGATCCGAATGGGAACGCCGCTTCGCCGCCGCGGGATTCCACATCGAATCCGCAACGCCGTTCATCACACGAACACACGCCTATCTCTGGGAAGTCGGACTGCGCCCGATCGCGCCGCTGCTGGTGCGAATGGCCAACGCCCTGACCGCGAACACTCGCGCCACGATCAAACGCGACTGGGTGGATTTGTTCATGCATCTCCTCGCGCCGATCTGCAATCCCGCTTTCGACCTGTCCGGCGAACCCGGCGAACCCGCGGAAATGCAGTACGTACTCTCGCCGGCTTGAAGGTGCGACAGCCAACGACCGACCGAGTCGCGAGAGCACGGAATCGTCGACCCAAACACTTTCGATTCGCAGCCGCCGATGTCGGCGTTGGTGAGGGCGGAAGAAAGGGGAAGCCGGTGAAGAGAATTGAACTCTTAACCCCAGCTTTACAAAAGCTGTGCTCTACCATTGAGCTACACCGGCACGATCGGTAGCGGCTCACGGTCCCGCCGCTAGATGTCCTGGATCTCCTTCGACTTGGCCGAGAGGAGGCTGTCGATCTCGTCCTCGTGTTTCTTGGTGAGCTTCTGGATCCGATCTTTGAGATTCTTCGCGTCGTCCTCGGTCATGGTCTTCGCCTTTTCCGCGTCGTCGGCGGCTTTGTTGGCGTCGCGCCGAGCGTTGCGAATGACGATCTTCTGCGCTTCGGATTGCTTCTTCACTTGCTGGACAATCTGCTGTCGACGCTCGCCCGAGAGCGGCGGGATAGGTAGGCGGATGGCCTTCCCGTCATTGAGCGGCGTGACGCCGAAGTCGGACGTCTGGATTCCCTTCTCGATCTCCTTAAGCGTTCCGGGATCGAAAGGTTTCACAAGCAGCGTGCTGGGATCGGGAACGCTGATGGTGGCCAGTTCGCGAAGTTCCATCGTGCTGCCATAGCTTGGCACGTCGATGCGGATGTGCTCCACCAGAGCAGGCGTCGCTCGACCCGTGCGTACGCCGCGGATCTCCTGTTTGAAGAACTCGATGGCCTTGTCCATCTTCGCGGCACAGTCTTTTTCAATGGCGGCGGTCGACATCGCGGAATCTCCGGGACAGCAGGAATCACTGCCTAAATTGTAGCCCCCGGCCGGCGTCGTGCAACCGGTCGCTCGTCCATACGAGCCACAAGCGCAAGCGCGTGGTTCTTTCGGACCGTGCGGGGTCCAATCTTCGTTCGTGGGTGGGTCGGCGACGCATCGCTCCGGACGCCAAATCCATGCGGTGAATTCGACATTCCGTTCTGAAACGCGGGTACGGAGGAGAAAAGGGGTCGCGCGTTCGCCACCCCAACCACGCGCTTGCGCTTGTGGCTCGTAAGCAGCGGTTGCGCACCTCGGAAGGCATCACGAACCCGAACGTTCCGCGGTTTCAAACATCGACCAGCGTACCGACGCGATCTTGGCACACGGCGGCGCGCATGTTTCCCGGGCGCTTGAGGTCGAGCACGATGATCGGAACGTGATTGCGCTGGCAGAGATCGACGGCGCTGAGATCCATAACCGCGAGCCGCTGGTTGATCACGTCGTTATAGCTCAGCCGATCGAAGCGCTTCGCGGACGGATCCTTCACCGGATCGGCCGAGTAAACTCCGTCAACCTTCGTCGCCTTGAGAAGCACGTCCGCGTGAATCTCCGCGGCGCGAAGCGCCGCGCCCGTGTCAGTGGTCACGAACGGGTTTCCCGTGCCCGCGGCGAAAATGACGACGCGATTCTTCTCCAGGTGGCGGATCGCCCGGCGACGAATAAAGGATTCGCACACGCTGGCGATCTGAATCGCGCTCTGCACCCGCGTCGGAACGCCGAGAGACTCCAGCGTATCCTGAATGGCCAGGGCGTTGATCACCGTCGCCAACATGCCCATGTAATGTCCGGTCGTCTCTTCGATGGGCCAGTCTTGGACGATCGCGCTGCCGCGGACGATGTTCCCGCCGCCGACGACAACCGCGACCTGCACGCCGAGCTCGACGACGAGTTTGATCTCTTCCGCCAGTCGGCGGACCTCGGCCCCGTCGATACCGATGGCGCCGGGCTTGCACAGCCCTTCGCCGCTGACCTTGAGAAGAACCCGAGAGAATCGCGGCTTGGACACGGGAACGTTTCCTTTGCGACTCAGCGCAAGAAAAAGGGGGTCGTGATGACCCCCGATGATCCTATCGTTTACGCTCCGCCGAGAAGCATCAGCGTCATACCGGTAACGGAATTGACGCCGGCCTCTTTCAGGATTTCCCCGACCTTCCGTTTGCCGTAGTCGTCTGTCTTCACGTGAAGCTGCTCGACCAAGACGCGCTGGGCGAAGAAGTCTTCGACGCGGTTGTTGATGATCTTCTCGACGATTTCCTTGGGCTTGGACTTGTTCTTTTCGTCGGCGTCGACGATGTCGCGGGCCTCTTTCCGGGCACGCTCCAACTCGGCCGCGGTCACACCGTTGCGATCGACCGCGATCGGCTTGGAGAACAGGGCGCGCATGCACAGATCCCCGCCGATGTTCTTCGTCGACTTGGGCTCGGCGTCGAGCGCGACGATGA
>ORJL010211619.1_pt1 | contig 28377 bp, 10 predicted proteins | sample 1779941 | NCBI WGS metagenome assembly ORJL01 (sample SAMEA104232317, study PRJEB22302) | groundwater metagenome | biome: forest; feature: aquifer; material: groundwater | place: USA | collected 2011-08-07 | depth 5.8 m
CCGTCGAAAGGAGCAGTGCCAATCACGGCAGGAAGATCGGAGTCAGTCTCAATCTCGATGGTCGTGGCAAACCTGGACCGCCCCAGCGAGTGCCAGCGCAACGACTTGAGCGGGATTTCCCTCTGAGCGGAGCAGGCCCGACACGAGCACGCTGGTGTCGAGCACGATCCTCATTCGCGGCGCCTGGCGGCGCGAGTCGCTGCGATCTCGCCGACAATGTCGCGCATGGCCAATTGATCAGTGCCATCCGCCGCTGCCTCTTTCTGGAGCGCCGCCTACGCCTGCAATGCGCGAGCGCTGCGCAAAGTAGCCAGCGTCGGCCCCAGCGACTCGGCGTCGGTAGGCAGAAGAACGGCCACCGGTTTCCCGGCGGAGGTGACGATTAGGTCGTCTGTCCCGGCGGACTGTAGCCACTGGCTCGCGGGTCTCTTCTTCAAGCCGCTCACGGATTTGAGGGCTCCGCTCGTCATCCGGCCCCATTCCAGCGCTTCCGCCTCGCCAAACTCGGCCAATGGCAGGGCTAGGACGTCAGCGAGAAAGGTCTTCAGGTCCGGCGTGGGATTGTTCGCAACACCCTGAGCCACTTCCCCCAGAACCACTGCGCTCAAGCGAACGCTCTCGACCGGCACGGCGCGCAGAAAAGCCATGACTGCGGCGTCCGGCTTGGGCTTCGTGCGTTCGCTCAGGACGTTCGTATCCAGGACGAAGGTCACAGAACAACGTTCTTAACCTCGTCCTTGGGCATGGTGGGGAACTCGACATTGAGCCCATGACCTGATGCCAGGGCATTCCAGAGAGATAGGCGTTTTGGACGAGCAACCCCTTTGGCAGAAGCCCGCAATGCCGGCAGACCGATTCTCGTCGATTGGCGAAAGACGTCCTGTACGGACAGGTTGGTTAACTTGGCCGTTTCCCTGACTTCGTTCAGGAGGTCGTCGGGCACTGAGAGTGGTATCGTCTGCGCCATGTAAGAATCTTATTGGCAAAGTGGCTGGTTTGCAAGCCTGTGCATGGCCAATTCGGGTTTCCGCTGAGCGTTGGCTGACGTCTCTTGCGTTGTTCAACATTATTCGTGCGTTTTTCGGACTGATCCCCGACAAGGAGATTGAATGGCCTCCACTTGTGATAGTCGGGTGATTGCCGTTTCTAACCCCCGCATAACCAGATGGTTGCGAGTTGAATTCGCCGGGGCAATCTGCCACCTGATGAAGCGTATTCACTCTGTCCAGTTCTACTCGAACCCCAGGTCTTCGCCTTCGTGGAACACCACGCCGATCTGCTCCACGGAGTCGTGCCGGCCGTTGTACCACAGTCGCCACTTCTTGCCGTCGAAGAGGGCGAAGGGTTTGTAGCAGGCGTCGTGGTCCCACTGGTTCTGGCCTGGACGAATGACCGGGTTGCCCGGATGGCGCTGCCAGCCTGTGACGCCGTCCCTGGAGCGGGCGATCCCGATCTGGGCGTGGTCGTTGTCCCGGAAACCGATGTAGAACATGACGTGCCACCCCCCCTGGCGCACCACTTGGCAGGCGGTGACTTTGTGTTTCTCCCACTCCACACCGGGGTCTGAGTTGAAGATGGGATTGGCTTCGTGCTTGGTCCAGTTCAGGCCATCGGTGCTGGTGGCGTAACCGATGGCGTCCGGCTCGTATTGTTCGCCGCCGGAATACCACATCCGGAACAACTTTGCCTTGGCTTCCCAGATCACGTGCGGGCACATGAGCGCCACTTTCTCCCACGGCTTCTCGGGCGAAAGCACCGGCCTGCTTGAAGCGCGCTTCCAAGTCACTCCGTCGGGGCTGGTCGCGTAACCGATCCAGGAATGATCCTCGGTCTGGCCGGTGTACCAGGCATGATAACCGTCCTTGCGCTTCAGGACCACGGGACGGTTGATGTCGTCTTCCCAGCCTGTCTCCTTCCGCGGGCCAAGAACGATCCGCGGTTCGCTCCAGTGGAGGCCGTCTTTGCTCTCGACCAGGGCTCCGCTTTTCTGGGGCCGCCACGAAAACCACATGCGGTAACGGTCCCCGTCCTTCATCACCGAAATGTCAAAGCACGTGCCGTAGGCGCCGCCCAGGACCGGATTGCCTTCATACTTCACCCAGCCGGCGGTGGTTTGCGCAGCCGTCTGAGGGGTTTCTGTGCCTGCGGCGGCCGCGGACCACGCCAGCAAGCAGGATGTGATTCCCAGACCAACGAGCACGAGCCCGACGCTTGGAAAGAAGAGCTTCTTCATGATCAAGCGATGCTAACGTACGGCGGCGCCATGCCGAAAGGCTGAAAATACAGCGTTCTCATTTTGGCTGGAGCCGTGCCAAGAAGCGGCCAAGTACGCGACTCTGAACGCCTTTGGACGGCAGTTGCAAGGTTCGGAGTCCCGCCTTTAGGCGGTACGGCGCACCAAACTCAGATGCTGTTGAGCAGGTCCAGAGCGCCCGGCAAAAGCGGCAGCGCAGCCGGCTTCAGCCGGCGGGACGGTCGCCTTGCCGAGCGCGCCGTAAGTTCCCAAAGTCATCATGCCTCCGCATGCCTCTTCGCCTGAAGGCGGGACTACTAACCTGATGCCCGGTTGGCTTTCCGCCTAACCGGTCGAGAACCGTCGGGTCCCGTAGCCTCAGTTGACTCGAACAACGAGTGAGACTACGCTGCCCTGCGTCTGACGACAACACCGCTGACTGATTGAAAACATGATCCTCATGAAAAAGTGCGCCGCTTTGCTCTTGACCTTCTCCGTCTTCGCGACCCTTTCCCCCGCGCTTGCAGCGGGCGAGTTGGGTGATCCGGCCGCGCCCCTCCAGATTTCGGAGTGGATCAAAGGCGGCCCGGTGGACCTTGCCGCTGGGAAGGGCAAAACGATTTTCGTGGTCGAGTTCTGGGCCACATGGTGCCCGCCTTGCCGCGCCAGCATCCCGCACCTGTCCGAGTTGCAGAAAAAGTTCAAAGACAAAAACGTGGTGTTCGTGGGGATCAGCGATGAGACTCCCGCGACGGTGAAACCGTTTGTGGAGAAGATGGGCGAGAAGATGAACTACACGGTTGCCCTGGACAAGGGGAAGAAAACGAGCGCGGGCTACATGGAAGCATTTGGCATTGGGGGCATTCCGCATGCGTTCGTCGTGGACAAGGCGGGCCGCATCATCTGGCAAGGCCATCCCATGGCGGAACTGGAGGAGACCCTTCAGAAGCTCGTGGACGGCAAATACGACATGGCGATCGCCAAGAAGCAGGCGCTCGGGCGAAAGCTGGTGGAGGAATTCTGCGCGCTGGCGGCGGAGGGTAAGGAAAACGCGCGGGCAGACGAGTTGGGGAAGCAACTGGAAGCCCTCTGCAAGGAAGTCGATGGGATTGTGCCCGGGAACAAATTCGATGCGGCGGAGGTCCGCAAAAGCGTGAGGTTCAGCGCCCTGGTCAATGAGTATCGGCGCGCCGCCAACGAGGGGGCGAAAGCGGACGAATTGGACAAACTGGCGACAAGGGTGGAGTCGCTCGCTCCAACGGGCTTCAACCTGGCGGGATTCAAGAAGGGTCTCCGGATGGAGGTCCTTTTCGGCCAATATTTCAGGTTGGTCTCCGGGAATGGCGATGAAGGCAAGGCGACGGAATTGGGAGCGCAGATGCTGGCGCTGGACATAAAGGACCCCAACCTGCTGAATCAGGTCGCTTGGACTCTCCTGACTAACGAGCGCATCCAGACACGGGACTTTGGCCTGGCAACCAAGTTCGCAAAGGCCGCCTGCGATGCGTGCGATGGCAAGGATGCCTCCGTGGTGGACACTTACGCCCGCGCTCTTTTCGATTCCGGCAAGGTCGAGGAGGCTGTTCGCGTCCAGAAGCAGGCCATTAGCGTGTGCAAGGACGAGGAGTTGGGCAAGCAACTGGAGGCGACGCTCAAGCAATACGAGCGAAAAGTCGAAGCGAAGTAAGCAGCTCTACGCGAACGCCCTGCGGAGGTAATCGAGGCTCTGCTGCCCAATCGCTTCCGGCCCCTCGGCGAAGTCGAACACCTCGACGGATACCCAGCCGTCATAGCCGACCTCTTTAAGCGCCGCCGCGATCGGTCTGAAATCCACATCCCCAAATCCGGGGCCTTTCAGGTTCCGGTCGTTTGCGTGAAAGTAGGCGAAGTGCGGCCATGTTTCACGGATGATCTGCGGTATGGGCTTGGTCTCCGAGCACATGGCTTTCACGTCCAGAATCACCTTGAACGAGGTTGACCCCAGTTGCTGAACGAAGCGCACGGCTTCCTCCGCGGTGTTGATGAAATCCGTTTCCGCTGGCGCCAAGGGTTCGAAACAGATCGTGACTCCGCGGTCCTCCGCCCTTTTGACCGCGTCGCGGAAGACTCCTGTGGCCCACTCCCATGCCTTATCGAAGGCGACCCCGGGCAGGAGGCTGCGCTGTTTGGGCGAGCCGACCACGATCACGCGGCCGCCCAGATCGGCACAGAATTCCACCAAATCCTCGAAGTAACGGGCCGTCCTCTGCCGGATGGAGGGATCGCTGTGAGTGAGATGCAGCCCCTCGGTTTTTGCCAGGACCCAATGAATTCCAGAGATCGACAGCCCGGCGCGCGCCGCGTCATCCCGGATGCGCTGTCGCGCCTCCCGGGAGACCTCGGTCACGTTCCTGGCGATGGTGAATGGCGCGACTTCGATGGCGCCGTAGCCGGTCTTTGCCGCGAACAGCATGGCATCCGGCAGCGCCCAGTCCTGAAAGATCTCGTTACAGATGGCAAACTTCATGTGTGTCGGAGCGCACCTTGCCTCCGCGAGAGCGCGGAGGCAAGGTTTCTGTCGGTGACGCGCGAAACGGGCTCCATTCATGCGGCGATTTTGGTGGCGCGGTTCTCCTGACGAATGCCGTCGTTCAGCGCGATTGAACCGCGGAGGGCACGGATACCACCGTTCCTCGTAGCAGCCGACGTCAGTCGGCTCTAACTTTTTCCCCCGCACTGGGCGTTCGGCCGCGTCAGCGAAGAATGATCCGGCTTACGCCGGATGCTACCCGCATCGTAGCAGCGGGCGTCAGTCTGCTCTGACGAGAATTGGTGAGGCCGCGTGAATCGGTGTTCCGGTTCGGAGAAGTGGCCACAGTGCTGACAGAAGACCCGGCGGCGAAGTTGACGGAGTTGTTCGATCGGTACGTGAACCGGCAATTCGCGAAGTTCCGCGAGTATCAGGAGAAGGTCATGGGTAAGCCTCCATTCCCGCCTTCATTGCGCCTTCAATCGTGCCATCGACCAAGTCGCTGCCAGGGAAGAACCAATCCTCCTGGTCGTAGCGGCCAGTGCTGTACTTGTAGATGGCGAATCGCCAAGGCCCCTTTCGTCTGATGTACTCCAACCGGCAGATTGGCTCAACTGTGCCGAAATCCTCTCTGTCCAGGTAGAGGTACTTGCCCTTGAACCGAGCAACGTAGCGGCACTCGGTCTTCGCGAGTCTTTTCTCGTTAAACCGCGCAATGACACGCAGTGCCTCTTCTTCAGCCTCGACGGGAATTGAATTAGTACTCATTTCGTAAACCGAGTGAATGTCTGAACGCGCTCAAGTATCGACGGAACGACCAAGCCCAGCAACCGCCGCGGGCGAGGGGGTTTGAGAGTGACGGGCGCGCCCAAGTTGCCGCCCCGCACCGGGGGGGCGAACGCGGGCACCCCATGGGTTAGTTCCTTCTCGCTCTTTCGCGGCATAGGCACCCTATCTGGTCCGGTTCAATTCTGCGGTCATGCACAAAGCGGACCAAGCTATGGTGACCACCTCAACTCACAAAATCAACTCTTCCGGAAATAGATGTAGAAAACCACACCGAATGCGGCGATTGAACCGAGCAAGCAAAGCAGCACATCAAATCCGCTCTCCATGCCCGACGCTTTGGCAATGCCGACAGCGCCCGCGACCAAGCAGCCGAGAACCGCAAAGCCCACGACGGTCTCCGCACTTGAACCGCGCTCAGGCGCGGCGCTCCGATTTTCTGTCTGTGTTTGTGCAATCATAAATATGTGGCGGTGCTTCAATGCCTAACAGGATGTCGAGAACTGTCTGACCGGGCACACCTGGCGTACGTTAAGGCTTCTTGAACTGCTCGAACCGCGCGATGCGTGCCTGGATGTCACGCACGATGCCGCGCAGTTCACGCAGATCGCTGTCGAGGAGGTGAGGCTCCAAGCGTTGGAGTAACGGCGCGACGTCGCACCGGTGCCGTTGGGTGAGGCTGGCGATGTCCGCTTCGTAAACCGACACGCGGTCAAACTGGCCTTGCCGGTAAAGTGAGGGCATCGCGTAGAGCTTAAGCAGCACCAAGCCCTCCGGTGTGGCAGTGGGAACGTCCAATTCCGCGAAACGGTGGGTGGTGCCGAAACACTGCTGCGCCTCGGCGAACAGCGCATTGGCCGTCAGCAACACATCCACCCGCACGCTCCGAAACCGGCCCCAGATGAAAAACTCGTTTTGCTCTTCGATGGTGAGCTCAGGGAGCTGTCTTACCGAAGGCAGAGACATGAGAAGGTCAATATCCTCCGTATTCCTCCCTTCGACGTAGCGCAGCATGGCGATGCCACCCACCAGCAGGTAGGGAATCCGTCGCTGCCCCAGGAGGGTGAACAGTTCGACCACGTCGCGGTCGGTGGGAAGGACGCCAGGGCGTTCAGTCGGATTCACATTGCGCTTCGGGAGCGAGGTGTCCGTCCAAGCGTCCGGGCCAAAAAGGACCGCGTTGCGGACGATTTCCGCAATTCGGCGGAGACTGGCACCGGGTGCGAGGGTCGCATTCATATCAGCCGGTGGAGTGTCGCACACGCCGTCCGACAATGGAACGTCCAATTTTTGAAAACTTTTTGTAGCCGGTGAGGGTTCAAACGTGTCTTCAGGATCAGTGAACCGGACATAACCACAATCCATCATCGCTCACACATCATGAACGCACTTGGCACCTCACTCCCTCAAGAGTCCGAACCCGACTTCCTCCCGCTTCGGAGACAAACTCGGAGCGGCGCCAGCCCCGCAGTGGGCGTGTTGCTCGCGGGCCTCGGTCTCGCGTGCGCCGGCGTCGCCTTCGGCGAGGAGGCCCGCCTATCGAACTGGCCCCAGTGGCGCGGTCCGATGGCCAATGGCGTCGCGCCGCAAGGCAACCCACCTGTCACCTGGAGTGAGACTGAGAACGTGAAGTGGAAGGTGAAGATCCCAGGCAGCGGTACCGGTACGCCGATCATCTGGGGGGATCAGATTTTCATCCAGACCGCTATCGCCACCGGCAAGAAAGTGGAGCCGGCTGCCGAGAAGAAACCTGCTGCGATCTCCACTCCAAGGGTGTTTGGCCAGGCGCAAGTTCCGACGACTCCGCGTCCGGGTGGCGGTCAGCGTCGTCCCGGCGGCGGTGGCGGTGAGAAGCCGACCGAGGTATATCAGTTCGCACTGTTGTCCATTGACCGTGCGACCGGCAAGACACAATGGCAGAAAACCGTCCGCGAAGAGGTGCCGCACGAGGGGCACCATCCCGATCATGGTTTCGCGTCGTACTCGCCAGTCACCGACGGAGAGCAGGTTTACTCGTGGTTCGGCTCGCGCGGGTTACATTGCTACAATCTCAAGGGTGAATTGAAATGGGAGAAGGACTTCGGGAAGTTCCTTAGTGCGAACGGCTTCGGCGAGGGCAGTTCTCCCGCGCTGTTCGGCAACACGCTCGTCGTCAATTGGGATCACGAGGGCGAGGACTTCATCGCCGCGTTCGACAAAGAAACCGGTAAGGAACTATGGCGCCAGCCTCGCGATGAGAAAACGACATGGACCACGCCTCTTATCGTCCAGCACGACGGCAAGCCGCAGGTCATCGTCTGCGCCAGCCAACGCATTCGCTGCTACGATCTGGCGACCGGCAAACAGCTTTGGGAGTGCGGCGGCTTGTTCGCGAACGTCATTCCCACGCCCGTGAGCGACTTCGGGATGGTTTTTGCCACGAGCGGCTTCCGGGGCAGCGCGCTCCTCGCCATCAAACTCGGCAAATCCGGCGACCTCACCGACACCGATGCCATCGCCTGGAAACACGCCAAGAGCACGCCCTACGTGCCTTCGCCGCTGCTCTACGGCGAGAACCTCTATTTCCTCTCCGGCAACAACGCCATCCTTTCCTGCTTTGAGGCGAGGACCGGCAAGCCGCTCTTCAGCGAGCAGCGACTCGAGGGCTCGTCCGGTTTCTACGCCTCGCCCGTCGGCGCGAGCGGACGCGTCTATCTCGCGGGCCGCAAGGGCACGAGCCTGGTGCTCAAGAATTCCGGCGCATTCGAGGTCCTCGCCACGAACAAGCTTGACGAGAGTTTCGACGCTTCGCCCGCCATCGTGGGGAAGGAGCTCTTCCTCCGCGGCCACGAATACCTCTACTGCCTCGTGGAGAAGTGAGCGCGACAACAGCGGCTCGCCGCACCGTTTTGTGGGTTGGGAGTGAAAGGCCGACCGGCTGGCTTCACCAGCCAGTCAAGTCAACCGTGACACCGTTTTCGCTTCGCGGCGATCCTAGCCCGATTCTCGCACACGGCTTCCCGGGCTACCACAGGTCGAAGTTCCAGGTGCTGTTTTCCCAGTGCCAGTTGAGTTCATCCCCGGAGAACGGTCTCCCATCGGGATCACGAAACTCAAACTTCAGGGTTTTGAACGGCTGGCTGAGTGAGATCTCGCCGTTGGAGTTGACCGAGGCGCTCTTCGAGAAGGACTGTTCGTTGTAGTCGATACCTCGATTCTCCCGGATCTTCAAGGTGACACTGGCCGAGGCGCCGAAGCCGCCGACGTCGGTCTTTCCGAAGGAGACAGTCCAACTCACTTGGGCGGAAACATCGCCGGGCGAATCTCCACTCGGAAACCAGTCAAAGAAACTCTTCCAGCCAGTGGAGCCACTGATGGACTGGGCGGCGAACGACGCCAAGCCCCCCGTGGTGATGTGCAGGTCGCTGATGGACGGGGTGAACGAGCCGAGTTGGAAAGTCGGCAGACCGGAGCCGCCCAACCACAAGCCGTCGGACGAGAGCCGGAAGCCAGCCGAGGAAGTGCCGAAGCCCATGAGGTTAAGCGTACCGGTCCCATACAGGCTGGGCGTCGTCCCAAGGGCACCGGAGACCGAGATATCGCCGAAGTCCACAGTTGCACCCGCTACTGTGGCTTTCAAGTCAAACGACCCGGATACCCAGAGGCCAACGTTCTGGTTGAAGCGGACGGTGAGGCTTGGGGTGCTGAACCCGGCGATGGTGCGGTTGGTCAAGGTGAACTCATCCATGGCCAGAGTGGCGGGAGTGAGCGTGCCTTTGAGGGCGGGCAGATTGAAGGGCAGTCCGACGGGAGTTGCGCCTTTCCAGAGCATGCTCCCCGCCGTGCTGACGCGGTTGGTCAACCCCAGTTTCGGCCCGCTGAATTCGTAACCCAGCAGCTTCAACTTGCCCGGATCCGCGGAAACGCCGAGGACGTAATCAGTGCCACTGCGGGAGATGCTTCCTTTGAAGCGGACCTCGGGGAGCCCGGTGATCGGAGATAAGACGCGCAGGTTGCCGCCCCAGGGCGTGGGGATCTCCGCCAAACGGTCGAAGTCCAGCACGGCCTCCGCCGCGCAAGATGCTGTGTTCTGGCCAGGGTTGCACTTCAGATCGAAGCTCACGTCCTTGAAGGGGAACCCGGCAAGATTGCGGGTCTGTTGCCTCCCTTGGAGCCAGACGTAGGGACCTCCTGGCAGCAGCACAACACCGCCCTTGAGGCCCACGTCGGTGAGGCCTGGAATATCGAGCAATGCCTGAGTGGTGATGAAGGCCTGTGCTCCGATGCCGGCGCCGTAGTGTTGAAGAACCTCGAACTGAGACAGAGCACGGGCGTAGATGCCCACTTCGTCAAGCCATCCGTTGAAAGCGCGATCAGGGTAGTCCACGTTGCCGGCGATCGCGACCAACCGGTCGTTGGTGTTCAGTTTCCCTGTAACGGTCTGCCAGGCGTCGAGATAGCCGTCCACATACAGGTACTTGGCCTGTCCATCATAGATCGCCACGACGTGATGCCAGAGGGTGTCGTTGACGGGGGTGCGACCGGTCAGACTCATGGGCGTGAGGCCGGTGGTGTCAAAGGCCAGGGTGTTGTTGGCCGCATCGCGCTGGAGCCGCCACGCCGAATCTCCCTTGGTCAGGATCGCCTGGTAGGGCGAGCTGAACTGATCCACCTTGATCCACGCCTCGAGACTGAAGCCGCCTGCGAAGTTGAAGGCGGCCTGCTGCGCCGCCGGGGTGGAAAGGTAATCGATACTGTTGGCATGGAAGCCGGTGAACCTGAAGGAAGTGTTGCCACCCGAGACGCCGGCCTCCTGATTCTGTTTGACACCCAAGGCTTGGGTGGTGATGGGAAGCAGGAGACGATGGCGGCCCATCTCGTCGTTTACGATGTAGGCCGCCGGCGAGGATTGGCGGAGATAATTCTCGTCCAAACGCCAGAAGGCCTCCGGACCGTCACCTTTGACCACGTCCGGGTAGCTGCCGCTGACCGTGACGAGGATGTTGGTCATCTTGGTTTGGAATCCGAGGTAGTCGATGGACTGGCTCTGACGGTTGATGAAGCCCACCTCGCCGCTTGGGTCGATCCGGCCTTCGAAGTAGCTGACCGGCAAAGGCGGCAGGTTGAGATTCCCTTTGAACTCCAACGTTCCCAAGCTGCTGGTGGCGGCCTTGGTAAACCGCACGTCGCCCGCGGCAAACGGGAACCCGCCGAAAGTGCGGCTCTGGCCGTGGCCGGCGAGGATCGCGTCACCTCGGCCAAAGACATACCCGGCGCATTGGAGTCCGATCACGGTGGGCATTCTGAAGTCCAGGGTGGTGGAGAAGACTTTCTCGCCCTTCCCCGCCCGGTAGTGAGCGGCAACGTCATCGGCACTAAGCGCGTGTTTGTAGATGGCCACCTCGTCAAGCCATCCGTTGAAGGCGCGGTCCGTGTATTGGGCGTTGCCTCCGATTTGCACTTTGTAGTTGTTCAGCGCCAGCGGCTGAGGGTAGTAGAGGGAGCCGTCAAGCGCCCCGTCCACGTAAAGGTACTTCCGTTCGCCGTCGAAGACACCTACCAGGTGGTGCCATTGCCCATCATCGATGAGGTGGCTACTAACCACGCTGTTACTGCTCGCGTTGGCGTGGCTGGTGGCAAACGAGGCCTTGCCGGTGGATTCCGAGCGCTGCAGCGCCCAACTGGAGCCCTTGGTAAGGATCGCCTGGTTGGGTTTGGTGAACTGCTGGACCTTCACCCACACTTCCAGAGTGAGCGGGCTTTGAATATCAAAGGCCGGTTCCATCGGTTCCGGGAGAACGTCCGGATTCTGCACCACCACCACCTGGCCGCCGACAAATTTGAAGGCGGAATCGCCACTGCTGGCCAGGGCCCCGGATTCATCCTGAACCACTGGATTGGTCACCGGCCGGGTGAGAGTGCTAACGGGAATAGTGAGTGTGTAGCGCCCCATCTGTTCGTTCACTTGGTAGCGTGGGTTGGTCACGGTGCCCACTGCTTTGTATTGGTCACCCAGGCGCCAGTAGGCCTCAGGTTCGTGCGCTTTGACCAGCGATGCGTAGGTCAACAACCGATTGCTCATGTTGACCCGGAAGCCGAACAGGTCAACGTCGGTCATGGGCGTGCCAGATAGATCGAGTGTTCCGTCGGCCGCTACCGTGCCGGTGAAGGTCGGTCCGGGGAGCCCGTCGCATTTGGTGACCAAGTCCATGGACAGCGCGCCAGTCTCGCGCTTGAGCGTGAAATGGGCGGTCCACGCGGGCAGCGGAGGAAGGGGCGACGGCATCACAGGAGTGAGTGCCAACTCGCCCGAATTCGGAACGCGCACGCTAAAGTTACCATCGGTACGGACTTCGAATGGAGGCAGCAGGATCTCCTCCTGGAACAGGCCATTGACGCGTAACTTGGCGCCGGTGACGCTGAGCCGGGAGTTGAGGCCGTCCTGGATGAAGGCAGCGGACAACTTGTCGGAATTGGTCGGCAGCACTTCGAACACCGGACGTGCCGGGGGCACGCGAATCGGGTCGAGGGACACGGTGGCAGTAAGGCTCGGGACGGGTGGGTCGGGGAGTTTGACAAGATCGAGCAACAGGGTCCCTTGGACGCTCGCGCCCGGGATGGAGCCAAACGAGGCGCCGGCAAAGCCCTCGAACTTGATCCAACCCTGCGCCTTCGGAGCGTTGTAGCTAACCTGGAACTGGAGGCCCGCACCGAGCTGGCCCAGCGGCAGGTTGTAGCCGGCTGGGATGGGCACGGCCTGGCTGGCCTGGGCGAACAGCGCGAACTCGCCGGTGCTCGCCAGCGACATGTAGCCATTGAGTCCCGGTTGGAGCGTAACCGTCTGTTTCAGGGCCGAGTTGTCCGGAAGCACCTCCACCGTGGTGGCGGCATTCCAGGCCAGGCGTGCGTTGAAACTGTTGGTGCCCGTGCCATTGAGAAGGCCATCCAGGCCGGTGGTGGTGAACGCCAGGAGCCGCTGGCCCGCGGCCTTCAAGGCAAAGACATCCCGGAACCAGGCATGCGCCTGCCAGGGTTGGGTGGTACTCAGACTGACACGGTTGGTTTGGCTGCCCGGAACCAGACCATCGAGGAGCAGGGTGGCGTCCGTTAGGCTGGGCAGCGGCAAGGCGCAGGGCGAGGCCGAGAGCGAGGCGGCGAGCTTGGACTCACTCACGCGCAGCTCGAGTTGAACATCGACTTCAGCGCCGGGTGTCTGGGGCCGGATCAGGAGGGGCCCGATGGGCACCCCAGTGGTGCTGGCGAGCTTGACGGCCAGCATGCTCAGCGGCACATGGGTGATGGCGAAACTATCGGCCTGGCCGATCGGCATCCTGAACAAGCCCAAGTTCAACTCGGAGCGGGTGTCGCGCTTCCCGCGGAGCGTGAAGGCGCCATCGGAGGAGATGGCAAGGGAGGCGTCGATGCCCGAGGCCAGCGGCAAATGGAACTGTGGCACGGGGATTGAGTCAGGACACAACCAGAGGTCGGTCTTGGGGTTGAGCACGAAATCAAGGCCGGCCGCCGTCAACCCATCGCCCGAGAAGGTCCCTTCCAATCCCTGGATATTCGCTTCGAGCAAGCGTCTGCTCAGGAGGACGAGGCGGAGCGAGTCCTTGAAGGTGGCATGAGCCAGCCAGTTGCCTTGCGTTCGGAAAGTGATGCGATTGGTGGCCGGCGTGACGCCGGGCACTAGTCCATCCAGGTAGATGGAGGTGTCAGTCAGGGTGGGCAACACCAACCTGCACGGGGAGGCGCTCAGACCGACGGCCCACAGGCCATTGCGCGCCCAGACGTCAAACTGCGCGTCCACGTTCGAGCGTCCTGGTTGTTTGGCCAGGCTCACCGCCCCGAGGGGCAACGAACTCGAGGACCAGACCCCTACCGCGAAATGCGCGCCGGGGTCACTGCTGACGCGGAAGCCGTCACTCGAGCCGGTGGGAAGCGTGAAGCCGCCAAGGACGAGCGAGGAGTCCGTTTTCCCAGTCAAGGTGAAGGCACCGGTGTTCGCAATATCGAGATGACCCTGAGTGTTGGGCGCGAGGGTGAGACGCGATTCAGCCGGCGGCGCCCCGGATGTGCCACCCGGGAACAGGGTTATGGTGGTGGATGCCGAGAGGTCCACGCCGACGGAGGCGCCGGTCAACCCATTGCCGGTCAGCAGGCCCTCCAGGCCCGCGGTGCTCGCCCTGATCAGAGTTCGCCCCAGCAATTTCGCATAGAATTCATCTTTGAGGACGGCGTGTGCCTGCCACGGCCCCTGCGTCTTGAACGAGATCCGGCTGTTGGGAGCGGTTACGCCCTGCACGTAGCCGTCCAGCCAGATGCTGGTGTCGGTGAGACTGGGCAGTACGAGTCGGCAAGGCGACGCGCTCAGGCCAGTGACCCATTGGTTGTTTTGGACGCTGATGTCAAACTGGACGTCCACTTTTGGCTGCCCCGGTTGCGGCATCAGCGAAAGGACCCCCACTGGCAACGAGGTGCTGGACCACAAGCCCACACCGAAATATTGCCCCGGTTCGGAGGTGAGGCGGAAGCCATCGCTCGAACCGACTGGCATGCCGAAATCGCCAAGCGTGAGGTTGCGAGTTGTATCCAGTTTGCCAGTCAAGGTGAAACCACCCGTGTGGCGGAGATCCAGGTTGGCCTTTCCAAGAGTGCCGGAGGCGAGAACGAGGCTGGCGGAGGGCGGCAGCGTCGAGCCCGGAAACAAGGTGATCACCGTGGTGGCGGCGAGGTCGGTGTTTAGGCTGGCGCTGTTCAAACCGTCACCCACCAAGGTCGTTTCGATGCCGGTGACACTGATCTCTATCAGGCGCCGGCCGGCCAGGAGTGCTCGCAGAGAATCCTTGAAGATCGCCCGGCCCTTCCACGAGCCGGCGGTGTTGAAGGTGAGGCGGTTGGTCGTGCTTCCCACCACGTTGCCATCCAGCCAGATAGTGCTGTCGCTCAGACTCGGCAATAGCAGCCTGCTGGGCGAAGCGCTGAAACCGAGGGACCATTGACTGTTGGCGAGCCCAATCTCAAACTGCACATCCACTGTGCCGCCTGCGGCTTGCGGCGCCAGGGCTAGCGGCGGCAACAGTCCGAGGGAGGTTTGGCTAAACAAGGTTACTGCGAACTGTCTCTCCGGTTGGTAGCTGACCTTGAAGCCCTGAGAACCTTCGACCGGCATGGGGAACCCGCCCAAGGGGAGCGGCTTAGTGGCGTCCAGTTGCCCGGTCAGGGCGAAGGCGCCGGTGGTGGCCACCTCGAGGTGTCCCTTCAAGCCAGGGGCCGAAGTGAGCGCCAAGGGCACCCCGAACGCCGGCCGGCTCGGGTTGGGATAGAGGGTCACCGCCGTGGTCGGGGCAATGTCCAGACTCAGAGTGGCAGACTGCAAGCCGTTGCCTTGGAGGGTTCCCTCCAGGCCTGTGGTCTCGATGCTCAACAAACGCCTGCCCGCCAGAGTTGGAGCGAAGGCGTCTTTGAAGGTGGCGCGAGCCAGCCAGGGAGCATCCGAGCGGAAGCTGATGCGGTTGGTGGCGCCCTGGGTCACACCGCCGTCCAACCAGATCGAGGTATCGGTCAGACTGGGTAACACCAGCCTGCACGGGGAGGCGCTGAGCGCTGTGGCCCAAGCTCCTTGCACGAACCGGATTTCGAACTGCACGTCCACTTTGCCGCCGTCGGTCTGCGGTTCGAGCACCAGCGGTCCAACCGTGAGGGTATCGCCGCTTTCGGCGCCCAAAGCGAAGATCGGTTGGGTGTCGTTGCGTACGGTGACAAACCCGGTCGGGAATCGGAACGGGCCAAACTCGGGTGCCAGGACCTGGCCGCTCAGGACGAACTTCTGGTCGCTGCCGACCTTCAGGAGGGCGTCCGCCGCGAACTTGACTTGCTGTTTCAGGGGTTCCGGTTGGTCAGGGAAGAACGTTAGGGCTTCGCCGCCCTTGATCCTGAGCTCGAACTGATACACCCCTGCCGCATTACGCGAGAAGGCCAGGCTGCCCAAGGCCGACTGGTTGATGCTGGCGAGGGTCGTGTTGTTCGCGCTGATCACGAGGGGGTCGGTTCCTTCCAGCAGCACACGCGCGTTCCACGGGCCAGAGGTGGCGATTCGGAATTCCTTACCGCTTTCGCCTCCGTCCACAGTGAGTTTCACCCGGGCGGGGTCAAACAAGCTGGTCTGCATGACCAGGCGCGCGGGGGAGAGGACCAGGTAAGCGGCGTAACCTCCCTGGCTGTCGCGGAGGACCTCGACGCGTCCATGCAGCTTGGGGTCCACGTCGGAAAGCGACCTGAGAGTGAAACCCGGCGCCACCGCAGTGGCTCCCAAGGTGATGGGATCGAGAGCGACATTTAGACTGAAGGTTCCGTCGCTGGCGATGGCCAATTCACCGCCTGCGGCGACCTGTATCTGTTGCTCCAAACCGCCTTGGCCGGGAAACACCGTGACTGAGCCGCCTTGGGTGAATTTCTTGGTCAGGCGTACCACGCCCGTGCTGTCGCGGTTAATCCGCCACGACTCGGCGGCCGTGCGGTTGTCGCGCAACAGGACTTGGTTCCCCGCGCGGACCTCCATGGCGCCGCTGCCGGCGTAGGTGACGTTGGCTTCCCATGGGCCATCGGTGCGGAACGTGAATGGCTTGGTCGCGTCCGCGCCATAGGCCAGGAAACGATGCTCGTCGCCGAAAATCCCCCGGACGATGAGTTGGGCCGGGCTGATGGTGAAGGTGCTTGGAGCGCCGGCGGTGACATCCAGGGCGATGCCGAAGTCGGGTTGGCCATCGGCAGGGACGAATTCCATGAGCGGAGCGTTCTCGGGCGGCAGCACGATCTTGCCGAGGTGGCCCGTGGCCTTGAGGGACGGAGCAGGGTCCGTGGTGAACTCCAGATCGGCGGTGGCGCTCAGACCTCCGGGCCAAGTCATGGCCTGGCCTTTGAAGTAGCCGGAGAGCACTGGCACGCCGTCGCCACGTGGCAGAATCGACAGTTCGGCGTCCTCCACGGTGACGAGATCGCCAAACCGCAGGTCGCCTCGCACCGCCAGGCCGCCTTCACGGCGGGCCCGCGCCACCGGGCCGTCATCGGGGAAGTCCGTGGCGTGGAAGTTGGGCTCGAATCGCGGTGAGTAGGCGAACAGAGTGAAGTTGGCGCTGCCCGGAGGCGCCGCCAGGAAATTCGCCAACTCCCCGGGAACGTGGAAGTTGTCGAGTTTGGCTTCGAGAGAGACCTTGGGCAGATTGTTGACCAGGTCGTTCATGATGTCGCCCAGAGCCTGTTCGCGTTCGGGCGTCCAGGCATTGTCGCTCTCGTTAGCTGGCATGAACGGCTTGATCCGTTCCACCAGGTTGGAACTCCAAACATAGATGGCCTGGTTGGGCGCCTGCTTCATCTCGAAGGTCAGGCTGGCGGAATCGACAAATCCGCTCAGCCATGAGTCGGCGGGCACACCAGCGCTAACGCGGGAGACGGCCGGGTTGCCTCGGATGAAGTCCGGCGGCACGAGCATGAACTCCGCGTGCCCGATGGGCACTCCAAGCAGCGTGCCGTCCATGTAACCACGGAAGAAGTACAAGTCCGCCGGGAAGAGGCTCAGGGTGAGCGGATTCTCCGGGTCGAAGGCGTTGATGGACTTGAGCAACTCCATCGGTGACAGCGGATTGTTGTGTTCGTCCAGGAAGAACGGCGGGCTCGGCGCCGGTTCATAATAGCACATCGCTCCCATGGGGACGCTCTGAAGGACGTAGTTGTCGAGATAGGCGCCGGCGGCGACCAGTCGGGCGAGCTTGTTCTCGCTCGGGTCGAGGGCTTTTCGGAGTTCCTCCGGCATGGGTGGCGAGACTAAAGCGCGCGGCACCAGGACATAGCCGCCGAGTAGAAAGCCGCCGTGCGGGAAGTAGTCTTTAAAGAGACTCAAGCCTTTGCCCTCGATACTGGCTCTTTCGGGGGAACCCTCGGCGAAAGCCGTATGAAGGTCGTTGGAGCTGCCTTTCCAGCGCACATCGGTCAAGAGGCGGTTGGTGACTACCGCCATCAATAGGTCGGCTCGATGTGGCAGACCCCGGTTTTCCGGGGCAACCCAATGAGTGCCGGGGCGTGCCGGGTGCGCGTCCCAGTTGGGCATGATGACACGCTCCTCGGCGGAGGCGATCTTGAAACCCAGCGGGGAAAGCTGGTACGCGAAGGTGTAGGTGGCGTTCTGGAGCAAGTAGTCAAGGCTTTCTCCCATGTAAACTCGGACGGCGTCCTTATCTCTTAACTTGCCTTCCAGTCCCGCCAGCAGCGGCCGGATCGGGTCGGGCCAATCCAGGGTCATTGCGATCTGCACACGGTCGAAGGAGAACAGGGTGCTGGCGACGCCGCCGGCCACCCCGCCCACGATGGCGCCGGCCACCCCGCCCACCGCCACGCCGTACACAGCGCCCACCCCTTCAAATAGGGCCCCGATCTCGCCTCCGAGCACCGCGCCATCGGCCGTGATGGCAGCCATCGTCAAACAGTAAGCCAACGTGCCCGACGGCGAGATGGTTGTGGCGGCCAGCAAGTTGGTCTTGCTAACGTGCACCGCCGCGTCGGCTAGATCCGGCCCGAGCGGAAGGCCGAGGAGCTTCGGCCGCAGTTCACCACAGAGACGAAACTCGGGGTTGTATTGGCTCCACCCCTCCCGCAACGCGAAAGCCAGGGCGGGCACGATGGCTTTCACGTCCGGTCGTTCGTAGAACGCGGCCGATTGGCTGCAGAGGGCCGCCAGCAAGGCAAATCGTTCCGCTTCGGTCATTTCCGCGAGCAGTGCTTCCGATGACTTGCCGGTGGTGACGATGCGCGCCGCGACTTGGTTGACCAACGGCTCCAGGATGGTCGCGCTGATGCACGGGCCAAGGGCCTCAAAGAACTTGCGGGCGGCATCCGGGCTGGCCAACCCGACCAGGCTGGCGGCCATCTTGCCCATCTTCAAGGGGCCAATCTCCACATCGAGTTGGCCACAGAGAGTGGGGTTGAAGTTGCCGTTTTTGTCCGTGCCCGCAATGTATCCCTGGAGCTGCCCGGCGGGGACACCCAAGAGGTTGATGTTGCCAACCAGCCCGGCTGTACCCGCAGTGCTGATGATGGCGCCGGCTTCGCCTGAGAGGAAACTGGACACGTACTGGTGGGTCAGAATGCCGGTCAGCTTGAGGGTGACGTCGGGACAGGGCGCGCCCATGTAGGCCACCCGCACGATTTCCCCGTAGATTTTGTCAGCGGTCTTCTCGCCGGTGATGGCGTTAACGGCGTCGTTGAGGAAGATGACGAACGCGCCTTCGAGCGTGGCGAGGGACTCATCCAGGATCTGGTTGATTTCGTCTGCCTTGGGAAGAGCGTTCGGCGGGCGAGGGATGAAGGCATCGACATGGTTACGCAGCTTCTGCGCAATCGCCAGGACCACGGATTCGACGGCGCCGCCGGCGTCCTGCAGAGCGTCGCGCACGGCTTGCCGCGTGATACCGATACTGTTGAGGGCGGGCTCGTCGATCGAGCTGAACTTGGCGATCACCCGGTTGGTGTAAGTGGCCTGATCCGGATGTGGCTGGCAGAAAATGTTAACGGTGGGCGGCGGACAATCCTCCGGACATGGGATGTTGAACTTGGTCATCGTCGGCGGCTCGGAACCGCCCTGACTATGGAGTTGCGGACGGTTGGCGGGAGGCGCGGTGACGGGCATGAGCGACGCCAGGGCGACCAACGCGTCCTGGGCGTCCGCGAGTTGGCCGCCACTGCCGCCAGGACGCTGTGGCAGGACCTTCAGCCGCTCGCCGTAGCGTTCGATGAACTGGCGAAGTTGCTCCCAGGTGAGGGGGGGAACCGGCGGTTCGATGAACTTGGGGTTTCCATCGTCGTCCATGTAGGTCTTGAAGGCGCAAGGATCCCCTGCGTTATTGGCTAGCGAAATGCCCCCGGAAGCCCCGTTGAGCAGGATACCGCCGAGTTGGTAGGCATCCAGCGGGATGCCGACGCCAGAAACCGTGCCTCTCACACAAACGCCCACCGGCCCGCGGGCGCTGAAGGCGAGCAACAGGTCCAGGGTCACGCTGCCGTAGTCGCCCGTGACCTGGCCGGCGAAGAAGATCTTCTCGAGGCTGTCCAAACCACCGATGTAAACCCGGCCGCCGATGTTTTCGAGCGGTGGAATGTTGAGGCCGCCGATGGCCACGCCGATGCCCCGCAGGCTGAATATCGGCAAGCCGTTTTCATTGAAGGTGACCTTTACCCCATCGGCGTCGCCGGAGAAGAACGGATCGTCGGTTGGGATCGCCAGGCGCAAGCTGAGCGTCAGCTCCAGGTTGGTGGGCCTGAACAGGTCTTTGAGCGGGACGTTGCCGTCCTTGAACCGGAACTCTCCGCTCTTGACGCGCAAGGGAAGCTGTTGGACCAGCTCCCACTGGGATTCCTTGTAGAGGAAGGTGCCGGGGTTAACATCCGGCAGGAAGGGCAGATCCGGGTTGCTGTGCCGGAAGACTAACCGCATGTCCCTCATGCCAAAGATCGGCCCGTCGGGGATGGACAAATCGCCGCTCAGGACGACACGGAACGCCTCTTGAGCGGAGGGATTGGGATCGAACACGTGGGTGATGTTTTCGATGGCGATGATCCGATCGCCCGTGATTCGGGCGCCGGTGTCGCCTAGGACGAAGTCGCCACCGAAGGCCAGACCATCCAACGCCAGTGCAGGGAGATGATCGGCTTCAAGCGTGACCGATCCGCAGGCTTCCACCCCGGCCCGGGCGCCGGTGGCCTGGTCCTTGAGGAAATCCGCGGGGAACATGAGCCGCACACCGCCGTTGAGGGTAAGCTTGGGAAGCTGGATTTCGTTGTTCACGGTCTTGGCCGGCTCGATCGTGATGGCTGTGGCGGGAGCGTCCGTACCGCAACTGTTTCCGCCCAGGACTGTGAAATTGAAGGCGTCCGGTTCTCCGAACACCAGCAAGTTGTCCACCAGGAAGAGTTGCCCCGAGGGGAATCCATCAAGCGTCCATCGGAAATCCCGCAATTCGAGCGTGGTGGACTTGCCAGGTGGCAATGGCATCTTGAGTTGCCCACGCTGAATCTGGATACCGGGCAAGGAGGCCTCCGGGAGTGAGCCTTGGCCGATGTCAACGGTGGGCAAGATGAGCGTGCCACTGAAGATCTCCGCCGCCAGGTTCGCGATGCCCGGAACGGCCAGCCCAATGTTCTCTAGTCCCAGCGCCCCACTGAGCCGAACCGATACGATCGCCGGCGGATTGGCTCCGTTCGGAGGGCCCATCACGACGGCTATTTTGAGCGGCGCCTCCGGCATGAGTTCAATGGCGGCGCGATCGCTGGCGCCACCCAGGTTCGTGGTAAAGAAATCCGGCAGCAACAACCGGCCGCTGACCAGGCTGATTTCAAATCCGTTCGCGCTGACGGCGAACTTGGCGGTGATGTCGTCACCCACCAAAAGGTAGTCCTCCTTGCTCGGGCGCTGCGAATCTTTTGGGGGCTGATTGTTCCGGAACAGACCCGCTGTGCCGTGCAGTATCAGTTCCCCTGAACGTGGCAGGTGGTTAGCGTCCTGCCCGCCGAACTTGAGCGTGCCGCCCGCGTTGAAGAACACCACATGGTCACCCAGACGCAGGTCCAGATTGTTTGCCGATGTGTTCAGCGTGACGGTTTGCTGCTCACGATTGTATTCGATGCCCATCTGCGCGCTGCTCTCGCCTGGTTGACCCTGGAACTTCGGGAAGAACAGGGTGCCGTTACCGGAGAATTGGCTCAGTTCCGGGAGCGGGACTTGACCCGGCTGCGGGATGGGCAACCCACCTTCGACTGACACCTGGGCGTCGAGCCGCACCCCGCCAATGGGCAGGGGAGCCCCCAAGCCGCCCGCGAAACTGAACCGGCCCTGGTTGTTGATGCTGGCGTTCACGACATCCACGTAGAAATCGCTTTCCGGGAAGGAAAGCCGCCCGCCGAAGCTGGCGCTAAGGGTCGAGTCGCGGCGATTGTAGAACACCTCGCCGAAGACATCGTCCAGCGCCAGATCTCCCGGAAGCTTCAGATCCACCGGTTTGTTCTGCCAGTCAATATCTTGCTGGAGGGCGCTGACCAAATCGCGCGCGGCGGCGAGCGTTTCCTGCGCCGAATCCCAGGCGAAGCTCTCGATGATGCCGCGGTCGCTGGACACCTTGTCCCCCGCCGCTTCGATCAACACTTCAGTCAGCCGGCTCATCAGCCACCATGCCTTCCTGGCCTCCGCCAGGGCGGTGAGCTTGAGCTTGTATTTCGGGAAAAGGTTGATTCTGAACCCACCCAACAGGTCCCGGTTCAAGTTGTTCGGGTCCGGGGCGTTCGCCGCGAGGCCTGTGCGGCTGGCGGATCGGGCGCCGGATGCCGGCTTGCCGGTTTCCTCCAGGAGGCCCGCCAGGCCAAGCAAATCGCGGCCGACTTGCAGCGCGTCCTTCAGCCCCAACTCAAACGAGGGGTCGGCGAACCATTGCTCGACTACGGCGTACTCCCTTTGGGCGAAGCGGTTGAGGTTGTCCTGGAAGAACTGGGCAAGGCCGGGGACCAGGTCAGGCCGATGCCATGCCTCCTGGAGCCGCCATTTCCAGTCGAAGCCGCCGACTCGAGCAAGCATTTCCGCAGTTCGCCGTTTTTGCCAGTAGTTGGCGAACCAGGGGTCATAGGATGGTTTCTCAGGATCGAGGAAGTCGCAGAGTTTGCCTATCGATTGTGTGATTTCCCCAAGGTCGCGGGCATACTCGGCGCTGCCGCCGCCCGGCACGTCAACCCCCCACAATTCCACCATCTTGTGAGCTTTGAGACGGCGCGGTCCAATATCTTGCACGATGCGGTCCACGCGGTGGGTCTCCGGCGTGCCATCGAGTTTGCGGGCATCCTCGTCGATCTGCTCGAACTCACGCTTGAGGATGGTTCGGACGACGTTCTGAGTGCGATTCGCGTCGCCAGGCTCGCCTAGCGCTTGCGCTCGCGACTCCCATTCGCCGACGCGGTTGAGGGCCTTGTCGAGGTCCTTGCTGGAGGCGCGGTTGAGCTTGCCCTGATCTACCACATTTCCGTTCTCGTCCAGCCCGACATCGGCCAATTCGGCTTTGCGGGCGCGCTCGAAGTAGTCCTGGGCTCGCTGTTGGCAGGGCTCATCCGCAGGCGAGGCACGCAGTTGGTTGCCAGCCTTCGTCTCGAGCCAGGCCTCGAAGAGCCGATCCGTCTTCTCCTGCGGCAGGACGCGCGGGCTGGCCAGAACCTCGCACAGGGCATCGGTCGCCTCCGTAATCGCGTCCTCGGGCTCCGGCTTGCCCTCGGGATTCACGTCCTCGCCAGGGTCCAACCGGCCACTGTCTTGGGCGAGTTTGATCTGCTTGATGGCTTCCAGGGCCTGGCGGATCGCCTTGGTCCAACCGGCCAACAGGTCAGCCAGCTCGGATTCGGCTTGTTGGCGGGCGCCGTCACCCAAGGTTGTCAGGCGTTCCCGGGCGTTGCGAATATCACGAGCCGCGCGGCGACACTCACGGAGCAGGTCGCCGACAAAGGCCTTGACGATGGGGGTGGTGGCGCTGCGGACCTGATCCACAGCCTCATCGGTGACGACATAGCCCAGCACCGCCGGGAAGGCCGCCGCTCCAATGATGCCTGTGGCGATGAAGTTGAGTTCATCCGCCGGCATGGCTACGACTGGCGCGGCGAACTCCGGTGGGTCGCCGATCTCGCCCATGGCGGGCGGGGTGGTCAACCCTGTCAGGGACTCGAACGTCCCGCCCAGGGCGGTGAAATAATCACGCGCGACTCGGTCCAGATCGGGTGGGAGTTGCTTGAGTTTGTCGATGTTGAGCACTGGCACCGTGCCGTGCACCCGCTCGGCTAGGTCGAAACGCAGCCCGCTGGCGGACAGACCGAAGCCATAAATGGGATCCTCCAGAGTGAGGAACGCGCCGAAGGTCATGCCGTTGGCCGTCACTTGCCCGCCGCCGGAGATGCCCAGCCGGTTGGGCGCTCGGAACTGCACGTGCAGCGGTCGCCGGGGTGTGATGGTCAACCGCATCAACGGGTTGTCCGCTTTGGGCACTACCAAGGTGCCGAAAGCGCAGAGGTCGAACTCCCCGCCGCTGGCAAAGGAGGCGTTCTGGATGGTGAGCGAGCCGTCGAAGCTGGGCAACAGGAGCTGTCCGCTGAAAGCGCCGCTCAACTCGCGGCTCAGGCGGTTAAAGCGCAGCGCTCCCGCCACCCGTTCCACTCGCACGTCACCGGGTAGCAACATGTCGGCCAGCGCCATGGCAAACGGTCGGTTCTGGGTGGTGTGCCACACGGCGTCCGCGACTCGGGCACTTGCTGCCGCGAGCTTCTGGGCCTGCCGCAGGCGGACCAGCCAGAACTGGAGGTCCGCGTCGGTCTGGGCGGCGGGCTCGGCCAGCAGTGTCTGGGTGGCGCGCCAAAGCTCGGTCCACGCGTTGTTCGCCTCGGCTTTCTCGAGTAACCGATCCACCAGCGAGATCAGGTACTGGTCCTGCCACCGGGCATCGACGGGCAAGTCGAAACGCCTCCCGAGCAGGACATGGAGCACGCCGGCCTCAACCAGGTCGGCTAGGGTCTCCGGATTGTTCTGGGCGTCCAGGTTGGTCATGATTTGCACGAGGGCCTCCGCCATGCGGGTGTGCGCCCGCTCGAATGGGGCGGCCACCAGCGTGACGCTCGACGGCACTTGCTGGATGATCCGGAGCAGCCGGCGCACTTGCGCCGCCAGAGCCTTGGGGCTCTGCGTGTCACGGAGTCCATTGGGGTCGGCCTCCGCTACCTGGCCCAACCGGCTGGCCAACGAAGCGAGGGTAGTCTGGATTCGCTGGTGCAGTCCCGCCGTCGCAGGCGCCTGTTCTGTAGTGGGGAAGACTCCCAGTTGCGCCAGGGCGGTCAGATCCAGGTAGTCCTGGAGGGCCAGCAAGAAGCCCGGGTAGTCGGGGGCCAAAGCGGCGGTGTTGAGGGCCGTCGATAAGACCGTCTCGAGACGGTACCCGAGCTGCGCCACAGCCTCGTTGATGGGCGCGCCCGGGTGGATGTCCAGACCGAGCATGTTCGCGTCGTTCAGTAATCCCATCAGATCCTGGAGGGTTTCCAGTGCCACAAAGCGGTTCATGCCCGCGATAATCGGGTTCGCTTCCGGCTGGAACTGGCCCGCCTTGACACCGAGCTGGGTGGTTTCGGCTTCGGCGAACCGCCGGAGGAGGCCGTCCAGGGCATCGCGAAGGCCGCCGTCGGTGATGTTGGAACCTGCTATTTCATCGAGGGTCTGGGCCTCCAGCAGCATCCGCGCGACTTCGCGCATGGCGTTGAGACTGGCCACCGCGTCGGCCTCGCTAGCACGCCTTGTCGCGGCGGCGGCGACGGCCGCGATGGCGGCATCCAGATCCGCCTCAATGTTGGCTTGGCGGGCGGCTTTGCGGGCGCGTTGCAGCGCCAGGCGATCGGCCGCAACGGACTCCAGATCGCGGGCGGCGGTGGCCGAGTCAGACGTTTGCTGGAACAACGCCTTCAGGCTGTCGGCTGGGAGGTTGGCGCGGGCTTCGGCCAAGAGGCTGTAGCTCCAGGCGTCCAAGGCGCTGGTTGCCACCGTGGTGGCGTTGGGAGGAGACGCGGGCAGGGCGTCCCCGAGGTTGGCGCCGGCGCCGGCGCCAGCGACCGCGCCGCTGAAATTGAAGCTGGCCAGGGCGTGGCGGCGGAGATTCTCCGCGGCGGTCCGAAGCTCCGGGCCGGTGGCGGTTTGCGGCAGAATCGAGGTTGAGGGGGTGGGGAGCAGTTGGCTGAGAGAATCCAACAGTGCGAAGTGCAGCCCCTCGGCGGCGATTTGCAGGCTGAAGATGGGATCATCAAAACTGATGTCCACCTTGAAGCGGGGACCGTCGGGGAATGTCAGTTCAGCGCGGCCCTGCAGGGCGATTTGGCCATTGGGCCGAATACTCAACCAGAGCGGATTCTGGGGACCGACGCTCAACATCGCTTCAGACCCGGAACCATCCGGCAGGGAGAACTCCCCATGCAAGGGGATCCGAAGACCCTGGTCGGAAGTCAGATCCAGTTGAAACTCCGAATACGCACCCGAAACCTCGGGGAGAGGCAAACCGGCACCTACGAGTCCAAACGCGGCTCCTTTGATGCCGGTCTCGTCGAATACACCAGATTTCCAGAGCAATGACACGGCGTCAAAGACCTTCACCTGCAACCCGCCTTCCAGGCCGGGCCCGAAGATCGCGGCAATGTCGGCCACTCCGATGGGCCCAATCCGCAATTCGGTCTGCGAACCCGCTGGCCGGCTCAAGGTCTCGGGCAACTGCAAGGGGAACAAGGGACCGAAGGCGGCTTCGGCGGCGTCAAAGAGGAGGAACCATTCGCTGTTCCGCTCGACGAGGGTGGCGCCGCGCGGAAAGCGCAGATGGAAGTGCTGTCCAAGGCCGAAGAGAGCGCCTCCGATCGGGCGGTACTCCAGGGGCGGCAAGCTGCCATCGGGCATGGGAACCAGCGGGCCATTTTCCACCGGCAGACCGTCGGGGCCCAACGGAACGAAACGTCCCGGATAGTCCCGGACAATCGACGGCAGGGCGGGCGCAACAGACCCGCGCAGCGAGCCATCGGGATCAAGATTGCCGACCATGTCCTCCACGTGGCCATCGGGCAGGGTATGCCGGCCGGAGACGGCAAACTGTGCCTCGCCATTGGCGCCAAATGTCACACCGAACGACGCGTTCACCAGCGCCATCCCCCCACCTGCCGTGCCAGCGGCAAACTGCAGATCGCCCGTGAGAGTGAAGGTCGAGTCGTTTAATTGGAGAACCGCCACTCCGTTGCCGGTCACGGACCCAAGAACGAAAGAGCCTACAACCGTAAGGGAGGAGGCGCCGGGGTCGTAGTCAAAACGACCGACAAACCGGGCGGAATTCAACGTTGAATCAGGAATCGCAAGTTCCACCGTTCCGGCGCCTCGCATAGCTCCGGTGAGGACCTGGACGCTCAACTCCGAGGGAGTAATGACCACGCGTGAACTCAGTCGCACGGGGCTGAGGGCGGGTGCTTCACCCTGCGGCCTGACCCCTGATGTCTGGCCGATCGTAAGCCACCCACTGGCTGGATCGAGGGTGAAGCTCCCGTCGTAGATCTGCCCCAAGCCAGGCAGCGTCACCTTCCCGCGGCCAGTGACGAGGTTCCGAACCGCATCCATCGTCACCGTTGAATCATCTGAAAGGGACAGCAGGCCCAGCCGGACCCGGCCAGTCGGGAGGCGGAACTGGCCGTTGGTGGCGAAGGCATTGGCGCGGATGGGTACGATGCCCAAGTCGCCCGCCAGTTGCGGCGATGGGATGGCCACATGGTAGGCTAGCTCCGGTGACAGCCCGGCCTGGCCGGCCCGGCTCAAAGCCTGCGCGCGTAACGGGTGTACGCCGTTGGCGAGGAATCCGACTGACCACAGGTACCGCCAGGTAGTTCCATCCACACGGGTAGCCGAGCCGAGCACCGCTGAACCGTCCAACAGCGTCACTTGCTGGATGCCGGACGGATCGTCGGCTGTGACTGTCAAAATGACCGCGCCCTCGGCTCCAGCCGGGTTGGGATCCGCGTGGAGGGTTGAGAGGTTCGGTCCCGATGGGTTGCTCCAGCCGCCGGTCACCGCGACACGATAGTAGCCGAGGTCGGCGTGGCTGAGGGAAGGGTCGTCTCCCGAGGAAACGGAGTTCGTGGCCTTGACGGCGGAAACCTCGGTCCAGGCTGGGTTGCCAAGGATGCCCAAGTCCGGGCTGTTCCAGCGATAGAGCGTGTAGGATCGGCCCGGCACACTCGCCCAGGTAACCCGCCAGCCATGGTTCGGCAAGGGGAGCGTCAAGTCCGTGATGATGAGGACGCTGTTGTCGGACTGCGGGTCGGTGCCCGCGTAGTACTCCTGCAGGTTGGTCATGCCGTCGCCGTCCGGATCCAAGTTGCCGTCTTCGGGTGAATTGGGATCGAGGTTGTGCGCCAGTTCATAGCTGTCTGGCATGCCGTCACCGTCGGTGTCGATCTCCGCCGGCAATGGGGTAACTACCGACAAGAGGGCCGGTTGGCTGGAAACGCTGCCCACGCTGTTGGCGACAGTAACTGTGTAACGGGCCGCATCGGCCGGAGTGACCTCCATGAGCGTAAGCGTGGGCCCGGTTTGGCCAAACAGGGCTACATCACCACGGTACCACTGGTAGTTGAGAGCGGGGGATCCCTGCGCCACCACGGCCAGGGAAACCGAGACGCCTCGCAGTACGGTCTGGCTGCGTGGTTGCCCCACAATCAGAGGAGCGTCGAGCACGGTGAGGGTGGCGGTTCGGCTGGCGACGGAACCGGCCGAGTTGCGGACCACGACGGCATAGGCGCCGGCGTCCACCTTGTGTACGGACGAAAGTCGGAGCAGGACGTTGGTGGCTGTGGGCAGTTCAGCCCCGTTCTTGGACCATTGGTAGGCCAAGGGAGCTACGCCCTCCGCGCGCACCAGAAACGCCACCGGCGCGCCGACTGCGACCGTCTGGTTAAGAGGTTGCTGAGAGATGGCAGGCGATTCCAGCACTGCCAGGCTGGCGGGGGCGCTGGTTACGGAAGACACGGGATTGCTGACCACCACGCTGTAGGCGCCGGCGTCCCGCGGTTGCGCATCCGGCAGCGTCAAGGTGGCGTTGGTTTCGCCGTTAAGCGAGGCGTCGTTTCGGCGCCATTGGTAGCGCAATGGAAGCGTGCCGGCGGCCAGGACCGTGAACGACACCGGGTTGTGGATCGACACGCGCTGGCTAGTCGGGCCTTGAACGATGACGACCGGCAATTGGACGGTCAGCTCCGCCACCTGGCTGGTGGCGGACGCCGCGGCGTTGCGCAC
>ORJL010616407.1_pt1 | contig 28324 bp, 27 predicted proteins | sample 1779941 | NCBI WGS metagenome assembly ORJL01 (sample SAMEA104232317, study PRJEB22302) | groundwater metagenome | biome: forest; feature: aquifer; material: groundwater | place: USA | collected 2011-08-07 | depth 5.8 m
ACCCCCTTCCTGGCCAGGAAGGGGGTAAATTTATATCTGAGGGACACCCTCAGACTCCTGGCAGAGGGGCGAAGCCCCTCTGCACTCCCCTTCCCCGCACCCTATTACATCTTCACGAAACGCATGTTCATGACGTCCACCAGCCCCATGTCCGTCAGCTTAAGCTCCGGTATCACCGGCAGGGCCAGGAATGAGAGGATGGAGTAGGGCGATGGCGCGGTGCAGCCGAGGCTTCGCACCGCTTCCTCCAGCTTATCGATCTGCTCCACCACCACCTCCATTGGCTCCGGCGACAGCAGGCCCGCTATGGGCAAGGCCAGCGACGCCAGCACACGACCGCCCTCGACGGCGGCCTGCCCGCCCTGGTTGCGGGCGATCTCCTGTATGACGGCGTACATATCCTGGTCGGAAGCGCCCACCACCACGATGTTGTGGGAGTCGTGGGCGATGGATGTGCCGATGGCGCCTCGCTTCATGCCGAAGCCGCTGACCAGGCCCAGGCCGATGTTGCCCGTGGCCTTGTGCCGTTCAACGACGGCCAGCTTCAGCAGGTCGCGGCTGGGGTCCGCGGCGACGATGCCGTTCCTGGCGGCCACGCGCTCCTTCTTCCAGCCTGTTACTATTTGCCCAGGTATGATCTGGATAACCGGGAAGGCGTCCGAAGAGCCGGCGCGCAGGGCCAGCGACTCCACACTCAGAGGCTTGATGTTCATGGTTCGCATCATGGCGGGATTGGGCTTCAGATGCGGCTGGAACAGCGGCTTGCCGTCTTTGGACACCAGCTTGCCTCTGTAGTAGACAGAGGAGATGGTGAACTTCTGCAGGTCGTCCAGCACCAGCATGTTGGCGTAATACCCAGGCGCAATGCCGCCCAGTCCTGGAAGGCGGAAGTACTCCGCCACGTTCAGCGTAGCCATCTGCACTGCGCGCACCGGATTCAGGCCCAGGCTAATGGCCTTGCGCACCACCGCGTCCACGTCGCCGTCGTTGTAGATGTCCTTGGCGTTGCGGTCGTCCACCACCAGCATGCAACGGTGGTAGTTGCCGTCGTTGACCAGGGGCAGCAGCTCCTCCAGGTTCTTTTCGGCGGAGCCTTCGCGGATCATCAGGTGCATGCCGCGGCGCAGCTTCTCCAAGCCTTCGGCGTAGGCAGTGGTCTCGTGATCGGAGCCGATGAGGGGCGCCAGGTAGGCGTTGAGCTGCCGGCCCGTAACGCGAGGGGCATGGCCGTCCTTCACGTGGTCGCCCACGGCCTCAAGTTTGGCCAGGGTCTCTGGGTCGCCGTTGATGACGCCGGGGAAGTTCATCATCTCGCCCAGGCCCAGCACGCCCTTCCAGCGCATGGCCTGGCGGATATCGGCGGGGCCCAGCGTGGCGCCAGAGGTCTCCAGGTTGGTGGCAGGCACGCAGGCAGGCGCGACAAAAAGCAGATCCAGAGGCACTCGCTTGCTACACTCCAGGATGTAGCGCATGCCCGGCAAGCCGCAGACGTTGGTGATCTCGTGGAGGTCCGTCACCGCAGCCAGGGTACCGTGAGGGACCACGGCGCGGGCGTACTGGTCAACATGGAGCATGGAACTCTCAATGTGGTAGTGGCCGTCTATGAGGCCTGGGGACAGGTAGCGGCCATGGAGGTCAACGACCTGCTTGCCATCGGTGTAGTCACCAACGCCGGCGATGCGGCCTCCGTAGACGGCGACGTTGGCCTGCTCAATCTCGCCGGTGAAGGTGTTGACGATGCGGGCGTTGGCGAGAACCAGGTCGGCTGGGCTGTCGCCCCGCGCCACGGCTATGAGCTTTTGCATGTCCAAGTTACGTACCCTCCTGTTACCTAACGGATGTCATTCTGAGCGGAGCGAAGAATCCAAGGCATTACTAAACCAATCTGCGCTCAGGTCTTGCCATTCATGGTTCATAGTTTCCACCAGCGCCATTTTTCTGCTACGCAGCCATCCTTTGAGTTGTTTTTCTCGTGCGATGGCTGCGGTAACGTCCTCCGTTGACTCGTAGTATACCAACCATGAGTGTCCGTACTTACTAGTGAACCCAGGAATCAGTTTGTGCTTGTGCTCATACATGCGGCGTTCCAGGTTGTTGGTTACGCCAATATATAGCCGCCTAGTGGCGTTTGCGAGAATGTAGACGTAGTAGGTTGGCATATGCTTTGGATTCTTCGCTTCACTACGTTTCGCTCAGAATGACAGAGAAACGACCGCACCTATGGACGCTCAGATTTTCGTCAATTTCACTTCTGCTCCAGCACACAAATGTCCGGCAGCCACCGGTACCGCTGCGCGAAGTCCAGGCCGTAGCCCACCACGAACAGGTCAGGCACGGTGAAACCCAGGTAATCTATGGCCACGTCCACCTGGCGGCGCGACGGCTTGCTGAGCATGGCACACAGCTTCACGGAGGCCGCACCGTTCTTCTTGAGGTAGTCCACCAGGAAGCTGGTAGTGATGCCGCTGTCCACAATGTCCTCCACCACCAGCACGTGCTGCCCCCGAATGGGCGAGCGCACGCCCTGGGCTATCCTGGGCTTGCCGCTGGAGCGGGTGCCGCTGCCGTAGGTGGAGATACGGACGAAGTCCACGGTCACGGGCATGTCCAGGGCGCGGACAAGGTCGGCCATGAAGATGAATGCGCCGCGCAGGATTCCGATCATCAGGAGAGGAGGTTGGGCATGCCCTTCGACAGGCTCAGGGCGAACGGGTGAAATCCCCGTTCGTGGTGAGCTTGTCGAACCATAAGCCTGTAAAGAGACGAATGATGCGTAGTCCCGGCGTATTTCTGCGGCGATGCGTTCCACGGCCTGGGCGATCTCCTGGCGGGAAAGGAGCACGGTAAGCTTATCGCTGGTGGCGGTAGGCGAAGCCATGCTACGACGATAGCATGGGAGGAAAGGGAGGGCAAGGGCTAAGGGGTAGCGCTAGGGGTTGTAGAGTTGCGCAGGCTACATGTTCCGCCAGGGGTGCTACAATCCTCGTAGGAGTAGCTTGTGTACCTGTCGCGCCTGTCGCTGACCAACTACCGCAACTTCCGTAGCCTGGACCTGCGCCTGCCGCTGGGCCTGGTGTTCATCGTTGGCGACAACGCCCAAGGCAAGAGCAACCTGCTGGAGGCGGCGTACCTGCTGGCCATCGCCAAGTCGTACCGCACCAACGCGGAGCGGGAGCTGGTCTCGTGGGAGGCGCAAAGGCCCTCTGCTACGCCCGGAGCACAGGAGGCCGACCAGACCATAGTCAGCGGCGAGGTGGAGCAAGTCAACGGCAAGCTGCGCGTGATCGTGGGCCTACGAGTGGTGTCCGACGAAGGCGCAGGCGGGGCGCTGGTGCAGAAGCAGGTGCGTGTCAACGGCGTGGCGGTGGGTGCAGCGGCCCTGGTGGGCAGGGTGAACGCGGTGCTGTTCGCCGCCACGGACATTGAGCTTGTGTACGGCCCGCCCGCTGGAAGGCGGCGTTTCCTGGACATACTCATATCCCAGGTGGATCGCGGCTATCTGCGGACGCTACAGCGGTACCAGCGAGTACTGACGCAGCGCAACCACCTTCTGAGGCTGGTACGCGAAGGCCACAGCGCTCCGGAGGAGTTGGACTTCTGGGACGCAGAGCTGGTAAAGGAGGGGGCGGCGCTGGTGACGCGGCGAGCCCAGGTAGTGGAATTGCTGACGCCCCTGACCGCGCAATCGTACCGGAGCCTTGCGGGCGCGGAGGAGCTATCGCTAGTGTTCCTGCCGTCGGCGACGGCGGAGCAACTGGCAGAGTCGCTGGCCGGGCGGCGGGCCACGGAGATCGCTGCTGGGGTAACGCTGTCCGGCCCGCACCGTGACGACATCGGAGTAAGCATAGACGGGATGCCGGCAGGGACATACGCCTCGCGGGGGCAGGCGCGCACCGTGGCGCTGGCGCTGCGATTGGCCGAGGCAGCGTTTTTGCGAATGGAGCGCCGCGAGGAGCCTATCCTGCTGCTGGACGACGTTTTGTCGGAGCTTGACCCGGAGAGGCGACGACGCGTGGTGAAGGAGGCGGCAGGATACCAGCAAGCGCTGGTGACAGCGGCAGACCCGCTGCTGATGCAAGACATCCCTGTGAAGGCGTCGGCGGTGTTTGTTGTGCGCAAAGGCGAGGTGGGGCAGGAGTAATTGAACTGCCCCGCTCATTTCCTTCGATAGACCCCTCGCTTCGCTCGAGGGCTTCGACTCAGGATGAGCGGGGTTTCCTCATCCGTCCGTGGTTCGACACGCTCACCACCAATGGAGGGCGAGGTCTCAAGCGTGTCGAGCAGGCGGACGTGTGCTATCATTCGCGTCAAGCTGGGCGGGAGGTCACGCATGAGCGTATCAGCGGAACAACAAGAAGAGTTGGAAAAGGCCAGCCGGATAGTCGCGGAGTCGCGGTACTTGGTGGCGCTGGTGGGAGCAGGGATGAGCGCGGAGAGCGGCATACCGACGTACCGGGGAGCAGGTGGGCTGTGGACTCGCATCGGCGAGCCGGACCCGCGCAGCTTCCAGAACTTCGCGGCGGACCCCAAGGCGTGGTGGGAGCGGATACTGGACAGAGAGAAGCATCCAGAGTCGCCGGAGCGTGCCCACTTTCGTGAGGCCATCGAGAAAGCTCATCCCAACCAGGGCCACTATGCCCTATCGGACCTGGAGGGCATGGGCGTCCTGAAGCATATCATCACGCAGAACGTGGACAACCTACACCGTGTCGCGGGCAATGTAAGGGTGGCGGAGATCCACGGCAACAGGACGCTGCTACGCTGTGTACGGTGCCACTGGCGCGTGCCACGAGAGGGGTTTGAGATCGATGACCTGCCACCCAAGTGCCCCCGGTGTGGCGGCGTCATCAAGGGCGACGGCGTGATGTTCGGCGAGCCTATTCCGCCGGACGTCCTGGAGACGTGCTTCCACGAGACAGATCGGTGCGATTGCATGCTGATATTGGGCACGTCCGGCACGGTGTACCCGGCGGCGGGGTTCCCCTACAGGGCCCACAGCCAAGGAGCGCGCCTGGTAGAGGTGAACGTTGACGCCACGCCATTCAGCGAGATAGTGGATGTTAGCCTACACGGGCCTACCGGCGAGCTTCTTCCTGCGCTGGTGGCCAGGATAAAGGAGCTGATGGGCCAGCGCGCCCCTTGAGAGACGGCAACGGTATATGCTGTTCTGTTTGCTTCAGGTTAAGTGGCAAACGGACTCGCCCGCTAGCTCTCACCCCGCCCCAAAACAATCAGGTATCATACAGAGAGAGGCCCCGCTGATCAGAGCGGGGCCTCTTCATTAGCTCGGGAAGCGGTGACTGCAACCGCAGGGGAAAGTTCTACTTCAAAGTCTGCAGGTAAGCAATGATCTGGTCGGCCTGAGCATCTGTAAGCCTACCCTGAAATTTTGGCATGGCCACGTCCAGCGGCTTGCCCTCTTCGTCTAGGCCTTCCAGTATTGCTCTGCGTACCAGGGCCGTGTCATTCTTAAATGTGGGGCCCAATGCAGGCCAGCGCAGGTCGGCGGATGTCGCGGTGCCCAGCTTCACGCCGCCTTCACCGGTAGCCTTGTGGCACGCGGCGCAACTGCTGTCGTAAAGCCGCTTACCTTCGGCAGTCTGGTTCGTAGTTGTAGTGGGTGATGGAGAAGTTTTAGTTGCAGTCGGGGTTGGAGCCGCCTTGCTGCACCCTGTTGCCAGAACAGTAAGTCCAATCAGGGCAGCCGCTGCTGCCAATATCACCAAATGCCGAAACCTCATACTGCTCCTTTCATGCCTGCCAAGGACATTACCTGCGTATTATGGAACCCCTGGTAATGCAGAGCAAATCGCCCCGTTGGTTCATGATACGGGTCTCATTGGTGGTAATAAGCATGTGAGAGCCGTCACGGCCCACGCGTTCCTCAATGTTTGCGATCCTGCCTTGCGAGTATATGCGATCGCCCAGGCTGGGGTACTGGAACAACTCAATGTCGTTGCCTGCATTGAGGATGCGGACCAGGTCGGTGGGAATAGACGGCAGCGAACCTCTTGCTCTACCCCTTGGGAGGGCGAAACCGTCGGATACAGGGTTTTCTCTGAAGCCACGCGCAACCGGATCCTCTCCCCACGGAGGGGTCTTGCCCAGGTACGACACGTAGATGCCGGGAGTGACGATCTCGCCGTAGCGAGTGCTTTTGGCAAACTCCTCGTCCCAGAAGCGCGGGTCCGGGTCCATAAGGGCCTGGGTGAACCTGCGCAGGCCTTCTTTCTCCACTACCCACCAGGAGGACTCCACCAGCTCCGCCTCCGCGCCTATCATTGCTTTGACAGCGTCGGTCAGCTTGGACTCCGTGGTTGTCATGTCGTTTCCCCCGATCTGGGATTACCTACTTGATCTCCCAGATGCTTCCTGTCCTGGCCAGCATCTTGATCTCGGTGACGGACTCCACTTTCCAACTCTTCTGCTTCAACCAGGCCTCGAAGTCCTTCTTGTCGACGCCGGCGCACTCCGCCACCAGGCGTCCGTCTGCCAGGGAGTAAACGTTGGTGATGGATGTCCGGGCGTCCGGGCGCCAGTTGTGCGTGGCGTGCATCTCGTCGCCGAACTTCTTATGGTCGTTCCAACCGGTTGCAGTGCCGATAGCCATCCAGCGTGGCATTTCTTTTCTCCTTCAGGATGTTACCTGGACTTATGTTGACCCCATCGTTCCGTATCTAAGCTGGGTGCGTTCTAGCTCTTTGGCGGGACAAAGGGGTACGGAATGGGCCGCCCTCCGCGGATGGGCAGGACTATTGTGGCGTTGCCAGGGCATGTCTCGATGTCGTCCTGGTTCTTGATGCCGCACTCCATTTCCACAAAGCCCAGGCCTTCCTTCTCATACTTGTTGGTCACCTTGGCCCAGACTGTCAGGGTGTCGCCCGGCACGATCATGGCGCGGTGCTGGAAGGAAACCTTCCAGGCCCATCCGTCCGGCAGACATAGGTCTTTCATGTACTGTGGCATGACGCTCTGCTTCCAGGAGCCCTGCGCCAGGACGTTGGGCAAGCCGTCGTGGTAGACAGCGAAGTCCTGATCGTAGTGGATGCGGTGCCAGTTCTCTATGGCGGCGCTCCATCGGAACAGGTGGGTTGGCGTCATGGGGCCTATGATGTACGGGGGCATATCCTGCCCCTCTTCTACTTCGTTGTAGTAGAGCTGCTTCTTGTTCCTCAACTCTTCCGCTGTTGGCATTGTGACTACCTCCTCTTCTGCGAGCGTGGACCTTACCTCTGTATCACTGAGTACCGCGTCATGCAGAGCACATCACCGGTTTGGTTGGTAAAGATGGTCTCTGTGGTTGTAATAAGCATGTGGGAGCCGTCACGGCCTACGCGCTCCTCAATATTGGCTATCTTGCCCTGGGAATAGATGCGGTCTCCCAGCTTGGGGTACTGCAATATCTCAATCTCGTTTCCGCCGTTCAAAATGCGGAGCAGCTCTTTGGAACGGGCCCTAGGCAACGCAGATGCGCCGCCGCGCTCCACGGCGTTGCCATCAGAGACGGGGTTTTGTTGGAAGGCTTTGGTAACAGGATCGTCGGTGCCAGGAGGAGTCTTGTTGAGGTAAGAGCAGAAGATCCCAGGCGTGACTATATCGCCATAGCGTGTAGACCTGACGAAGTCCACGTCCCAGTAGCGCGGGTCCGGGTCCATGAGGGCTTGGGTGAACCTGCGCAGGCCTTCTTGCTCTATCCCCCACAAGCCCACCTCCACGCGTTCCCCGGTGAAACCTATGAGAGAGCGAAGTTCCTCGGTGAGGTAGGTCTTGCCGCACGACATTGCTAGTCCTCCCTTTATACCCAAGAGACTCACGCGGCCGGAGACGGTCGCACTATCTACTGCTGATGAGCGTAGATGCCATCAAATGAGTATCGCAGCCTAAGTACGCAATGCCCTCCAAAAAAGGATGCTATACCAGAACAGGTACACCGTCAAGAACTTCCGAAACGGTCTCTCAGAAGCCCATGCTAGAATGTAATCTTGATGGAAACAGGAGATATGTGTGATTAAGGCGGTCTTCTTCGATCTGTACGGCACGCTGGCCAAGTTCCACCCGGCCAGGGAAGATGTGCAGACGCAAGCCTGCCAACCCTTCGGCTTTCAGGTGGCCCGAGATGGCCTGGTGCGGGGGTACGCTGTGGCCGACGAGTGGATGGCCAGCACCAACGCCAGCTCAACTCCTGTCCATGCGATGAGCCGCGAGCAGCGGGCCCAGTTCTTTGCCGAATACGAGCGCCTGGTGCTCCAGGGCGCAGGGGTCAACGTAGACATGGAGACGGCGGGCCGCGTATGGGATAGGGTACGGCAAATCCCTTACGGGCTTGTCCTGTTTGAGGACGTGATCCCTGCCCTGGGCGACCTCAAGGAGCATGGGCTGACTCTGGCGACGCTGACCAACGTGCCGTGGCCCATACAGCAGATGTGCGACGAGTTGGGGCTGTCGCCATACCTGGACTTCGCCCTCACGTCGTGGGAGGTGGGCGCGGGCAAGCCGCATCCACCCATCTTCCTTGAGGGGCTGAAACGCGCGGGAGTAGCGCCCGCCGAGGCGCTGATGGTCGGTGACTCCTATCGCTCGGATGTGCAGGGAGCTCTAGGCGTGGGCATACGGCCATTGCTGCTGGACCGTGACGGTGTGCTGCCTCCCGTTGACGAATGCCCCAAGATAAGCAACCTTACCCAGGTGACGGGTCACCTGTAGGAAGGGCCGACGCTTCAGGTCACCGACGGTACCACCTATCGTCACCCAAGCTTCTTGGACATCAGCACGTGGAGGATTCCAGCCTCCATGAAAGGCTCCCCATCCTCTTTGTAGCCGTGGCGTGAGTAGAACTCTTTGACGTAGCTCTGGGCATGAAGGGTAATGTGCCAGACTCCTCGGGAGAGGGCTTCCCCTTCCAGGAAAGCCAAGATTCTGTCGCCCACGCCCCTGCGGCGTAAAGGCTGGGCCACAGACATGCGACCGATGATTGCGTGTCCAGGGTTGTCGAGTATGAGCCGCCCGGTGCCAACTACGGAGCCGTCTGACAGCGCAGCCGCATGGATAGCGCGGGCGTCGAACTCGTCCAGCTCCAAGTTCCGGGGCACACCCTGCTCCTCAACAAACACCTGGAGGCGGATGGCACGGATGCCAGCCATCTCATTGGCTGTCTCAGCACGTTTGACGACGATGGCCATCAGACAAACCATCCTCGGTCGCTGCTAGGGTATCTGCAAAACTATCTTCCCAAAGAAGTCACGGCTCTCCATGAGCTTGTGCGCCGCCCCAGCCGCCTCCAGAGGGAACGCCTTTCCTACTACGCCATGGAGCACGCCTTTGTGCACCAGGTGCATGAACTCGGCGAACTCCTTGCGGCTGCGTCCCATACAGCCCGCCGCAACAGGGCCTCCGGAACCCATGACGGTGAGCCTCCTGGTAAATACGAGGCCCAGGTGGAGGTTGGCTTTGAAGCCACCCGTTACGCCGCAGTTGACCAGGCGGCCTCCGAACCTCATGCTGGCGATGCTCTGGTCCCATATAGAAGCGCCCACGCTGTCAAACACCACGTCCACGCCCTCGCCTCCGGCCAGCTTTCGTATGGAGGCGCCGAACTCCGGCGTAGTGGTGTAGTTCACGCCGTCGTCAGCGCCCATATCCTTGGCCCTGGCTATCTTCTGATCGCTACCGGCGGTGACCAACACGCGGGCGTACAGCGCCTTGGCTATCTGAATGGCGGCGCTGCCCACTCCACTGCCAGCCGCGTTGATCAGGATGGTCTCGCCGGGCTGGAGCTTGGCCTGAGTGGTCAGGCAGTGCCAGGCGGTGTGGAACACCAGCGGGATGGCGGCGGCCTCCTCGTAGGACATGGCGTCAGGGATGGTGTAAACGTTCTGCCACGGCACCTTGACGTACTGTGCGTAGCTGCCGGCGATCTGCACACCCATGTCCAGAGTGCGGCGGCACAGGTCGTCCTGGCCGCGGGCGCAGTACTCGCACTTGCCGCACTTGATGACGTAGTCCACCATCACGCGTTGCCCCACTTTCACGGCGTCGACTCCTGGCCCCAGGGCTGCTATCTCTCCCGCCATGTCGGAGCCCAGGATGTGGGGGAACGGGCCAACGCGCACCCTGTTGGCGCCGGAGCGAGCGAAGATGTCCAGGTGGTTGAGGGCCGCCGCGTGCAGGCGCACCAGGACCTCTCCCTGGCCTGGCGTCGGCTCGGGCAGGTCTCCGTAAGTGAGCTTGTCGATGTCCCCTTGCTCCCGGATGAATACCGCCTTCATGGTGTTTCCTCCTTAAGTTGCGCTGGTGGGGTTATACGGGTAATGACGTCGTAGAGAAAGCCCTTGCTGATATCCAGTGAGCATCCTACCACAGTAGCGCAACCAAGGCCAAAGGAGGGAGAAAAAGATGGATTTGTTTGCTACACAGTGGCAACCAGGTGCGCAGCCGGTTCTCGCCCCACCCCAACGTAGTCTTCCCCTCCCACCCACCCCGTACTGCGTACGACTGCGCTCCACCACCCACAAGCAGACAGACCCGGAGAAGTGGCGACCTAGCCTTGGTTGTCCAGTAGACGTTGATGGTGGCGCAGCACGGAAGGCCTTGCCTGCCTCTACTTCGTCAGGGCGCAGAGGTCCTCGAACTGGCGCTGGAACCAGTGGGTGATGTCTTCCCGCTGGATGGCCTCCACCAATGCTACACGGCGCTGCTGTTTCTCCTCGGCTGGCATCGCCAACGCCCGGCACATGGCCTGCATAGTGCCCTCTACGTCGGCGGGCGACACGGGCAGCACCCCCTGCGCCAACTGGGGATAGGCACCTGCTGCTTCGGAGAGGAGCACCACGCCGTCTCTGGTGTTGACCACCGGCCCCTCCTTGGCCACCAGGTTCATTCCATCTATGACTGGGTTGACCAGAAGCACGTCGTAGAGACGGAGTCCAGCCACGGCCTGAGTGTAGTTGTTCTCCATGAAGAGGTGAATGGGCTTCCATTCGGGGGTTTCCAGGGTGGCGTTTATCGCGGTCGCCACCTGTTGGACCTCCTCCACGTACCTCTGATACTGGCGTATGTGGGTGCGTGCGGGGACCAGGAACGCCAGGAACTTCACCTGGCCTCGCAGTTCGGGGTGAGTTTGCAGCAGGATTTCATAGGCGCGAAATCCCCTGAGGATGTTCTTGTTGGGCTCCGCCCGGTCCACCCGGACGATGGTCTTCTCTCCAGGCAGGGTTTGTAGTTGCCGCTCGTACTCCAGGACTCGTAGAGATGTGCCTATGCGTTTGATTTCGTCCACGCTGATAGACAGGGGGTACGTCCGCACCTGGGTCTGGCGGCCCTGCAGGGTCACCGAGCGGGAGGTGTAGTCCACCTGGGCCTCGGGCAGGAACTCCTCACAGGTCTGCAGGAAGTTGTGCCCGTCGCGCGCGGTCTGGAACCCCACGATGTCGGCGGCGCACATGCTTTGACAAATGGCGCGGCGCATGCGAAGGGGAAGAAGCTCCCAGTATGCGGACGTGGGCCACGGGATGTGGACAAAATGCTGGATCATAGCGTTGGGCAGGTGCTCTCGCACGTACCCGTCCACCAGGTAGAGATGGTAGTCGTGAACCAGGATGCAGGCCGGCCTGGGATCGGCGGCGGCCTCAGCTATTACGGCCTCGGCGAAGGTGCGGTTCACGGCCACGTAGCCATTGTCCCAGGCATCGTGCACGGCGCTATCCACGCTGGGGGTGTAGGAGCTGTTCCACATGTAGTGCTGGAGGAACCAGAGCAGCGGGTTGCAGAACGTGTTGTAGTACTTGTGATATACCCGCCGTGGGGTGTTGACGTAGCGGACTGAGAGGCGGTTCCCGTAGAGGTTGGCTGGGACACTGGCGCCGTGGTTGGCCTCCCAGATCTTGCGGTCTCCCTCGCCCATGGCGCTGGCGACCCAGGTCATCTCCAAATCACGCAATAATGAGGAGTAAGCTGTCACCAGCCCTCCGGTGCCGCGCTGGACCTGTATCTGGCCGTCAGGGGTTAAGCGATGCTCCACGGGGCCGCGATTGCTAACTACAATCAGGCGCCGTTGCTTCAGCATCTCGGCGCACAGGCCCATCAGCGTGGCGTGCTGGTCATCTCGCTGCGTCGCTAGGCTCATCATGCCTCGACATCAGACCGCCACCGGGTTGGCATGCCACCGACGGACGCGTGCTGCTACCGCCCGTCCTGACCTGATTGCAGCTAGGGTCAACATCGCTGGCCGTGCTTCCCGGTTTGTCTACTCGCCGGTTGTTCGGGCGGCGGGAGGGATGCCTTTCAGCTATGGCCAGAATTGCATAGCTTAAGGCGGCTTGAAGTTAGCACAGGCCCTGGGGGTTGTCAATGCATTGTATCTGCCGACGCCGTTCGCTCTCGTTGACACCCGCTTCCCGCTACCCCTACAATCCAATTCTAAACCAGTCGCCTCTCGAAGGAGAGTCCAGTCCCGGCTCGTCGGGACTGGCGGGGATTCACAACCACCCCAAACCCTTCGCTTCGCTCAGGGTGACAGCCGAATAGGACTCCCATGAAAACCGCAGCAGAAATACGTAAAGCCTTCCTGGACTTCTTCCAGTCCAAGCAGCACCTCCTTGTCCCCAGTTCGTCGCTGATACCGGCAGGCGACCCCACGCTGCTTCTCACCAGTGCCGGCATGGTCCAGTTCAAACCCTACTTCACCGGCGAGATGAAGCCTCCGCAGCCGCGTATGACCAGCGTCCAGAAGTGCTTCCGCGTCTCGGACGTTGACTCCGTGGGCGACACCAGCCACCTCACCTTCTTCGAAATGCTGGGCAACTTCAGCGTCGGCGACTACTTCAAGAAGGAGGCCATCGCCTGGGGGTGGGAGTTCGTCACGCAGCACATGAAGCTGCCTCCTGAGCGCTTGTGGGCCACCGTCTTTCGTGACGATGACGAGGCCTACGGGCTGTGGCAACAAACGGGTATGCCCGCCGGCCGTATCCGGCGGTTCGAGGAGAAGGACAACTTCTGGGGCCCCGCGGGCGACGAAGGCCCCTGCGGCCCGTGCAGCGAGATCCACTACGACTTCGGCCCCGATAGACCGGGGGCCCACCAGGACAAGGACCTTGCCCAGTGCGGCCCCAACTGCGAGTGCGGGCGCTTCCTGGAACTCTGGAACCTGGTGTTCATGCAGTTCTACCAGGACAAGCAAGGCAAACGCACGCCTCTGCCACGGCCCAACATAGATACGGGCATGGGCCTGGAGCGGGCAGCCCTGATCCTGCAAGGCAAACCCTCCATCTATGAGACGGACGCCTTTGTGCCCATCATTGAAAGGGTTTGCAAACTGGCAAACAAGCAATACGGGCAAGATTCAGAGACCGACCGCGCCATCCGCGTAGTGGCCGAGCATGCCCGCAGCGCCGCCTTCCTCATTGCCGACGGCGTGGTGCCGGACAACAAGGGCCGAGGTTATGTGCTGCGGCGGCTCATCCGGCGAGCCATCCGCTACGCTCGCAAGCTGGGAATGGAGTCCAAAGAGGGCGGATTCCTGGCACCAGTGGCAGAGGTTGTAATAGGGCAAATGGGCGGCGTTTACCCTGAGCTGGCCAGTGGACGGGAGTTCATCTTGCGTGCGCTTCAACTGGAGGAGGAAAGGTTTGGCAAAGCTCTCAGCTTAGGTGCTCCTATCCTCGATCTTTTTATTGGTATTCACAAAGATTATTTAAACCTTGTTGGCAGTAAGCAAGGTTTAGGTGACCATGTAGGAGTCACCGACGCAGCAGTGCGAGTTGATATGCTGACTGGGTATGCCCCCGATATGGGAGGAGCAAAACCTATAATTGACCAGGTTGTTATCACAGCAAACGCGATCCGCGGCAAGGAAGGGTTGGGCGCTCTTGAACAATACCTGAAACGACTTACAGGGGCAGCAGTCTTTTTGCTCTACGATACCTACGGCTTTCCAGTTGAAGAGGTCTCCGAAATCGCCCGGGAGCATGGCCTGGAAGTGGACATGGAAGGCTTCCTGAGAGAGATGGAAGCCCAGCGCCAGCGGGCTCGTGCCGTTGGCGGCTTCGGCACGGGCCTGGAAGCTATGCGCGTCTACCAGGAGCTAGGTGTAGCTGGCACGCGGTTCCTGGGATACGAAACGCTGTCGGCATCCTCGGTTGTCGTAGCCCTGCTGGTGGACGGCGTATCCGCTGACAAAGCCGACGAAGGCCGGCAGGTGGAGGTCATCCTCCGCGAGACGCCTTTCTACGCCGAAGGCGGCGGCCAGGCTGGCGACATGGGGTTCATTGAGGCTCCCGGCTGGTACGTCCAGGTGGAGGACACGCAGTCACCTATCGCAGGCCTCATAGTCCACAAAGGCCGCGTGATCCGCGGCACTGCACAGCTTGGCGAGACGGTGACGGCCACCGTGGACCGGGAGCGCAGGATGGACCTGGCGCGCAATCACACGGCCACCCACCTGCTGCACGCGGCGTTGCGCCAGGTGCTGGGCACCCACGTGCGCCAGCAAGGCTCCTCGGTGGCCACTGACCGCCTTCGCTTCGACTTCACCCACGTCAGCCCTCTCACGACGGAGGACCTGCACCGCGTGGAGGAACTGGTCAACGACCGCATCCGCGCCAACGTGCCGGTGCACAAGCATGAGACCACCTACCGCCAGGCCGTGGCCGAGGGTGCGCTGGCCTTCTTCGGCGAGCGCTCCGGCGACCGCGTGCGCGTGGTGGAGGTGCCCGCAGGCCATGCTCATGAAGAATCCGCTCGTGGTGAGCTTGCCGAACCACGGGCCTCTGTCGCCCCTTCGACAGGCTCAGGGCGAACGGAAGAGAGTAAGCCATTCAGCATGGAGGTCTGCGGCGGCACCCACGTCAACGCCACCGGCGACATCGGCTTCTGCCATGTCCTGGGCGAGAGCAGCGTGGGCGCTGGCCTGCGGCGCATCGAGGCCATCACGGGACGCGCTGTCGTGGCCTGGGTGCGAGAGCAAGAGGCCCTGGTTGCCAGGCTGGCGCAGCAGTTTGAGGCATCGCCCCAGGACATGGAGGCGAAGGCGAAGACGCTGCTCCAGGAGGTTATGCGCCTGTCGCGGGAGGTAGCCGCCTACCAGCGTGCCTCCGCCAGGCAGCAGGCCGAGGCGCTGTTGGACCAGGTGCGTGAGGTCGGCGGCGTGAAGACTGTGGCAGGCGTAGCGCAGGTAGGCTCAGCGGAGGCGCTCCGCGAGACCGGCGACTGGCTTCGCGATAAGCTGGGCAACGGTGTGGTCATCCTGGGCGCGGTGGTGAACGAGCGGCCATTATTGCTGGTCATGGCCACCAAAGACCTGGTGGCGCGCGGCGTCCACGCGGGCAACATCGTGAAGGAGGCGGCGAAGGTCATGGGCGGAGGCGGTGGTGGCCGCCCGGAGATGGCCCAGGCCGGAGGCCGCCAGCCCGACAAGCTGGATGAAGCGCTTCAAGCCGCCCTGAAAGAGCTGTCGCGGCAGGCGAAGGGAAAAAGCACCGAGCACTAAAGTGCTCGGTTTGCCAGATCATTAGCCTCGTGGGCAGCCGAGAACCCCGAGCACTGAAGTTGTTCGGAGAGGGGTACATAGCCCCACTCTCCCCCTCGGAGGGGGAGAGTTAGAGAGGGGGTTTCACCCTCATCCTAACCTTCTCCCCTGAGGGGAGAAGGGATTTTCAGCCACGCTTAGCTGCCAAGGTAAATGGGCAATGACCTTTAGTCGGGGGAAAACAGAGGAGTTCGTGAAAGATAGAAACAGGTCCCTCGGGTTGGACGTGGGGGATAGGCGCATCGGCCTGGCCCTGAGCGACATCGAGGGCATGCTGGCCACCCCGTTCAAGGCTATCCAGCGGAAAGCCCTGGAGCAGGACATCGCCGCTATCTTGGCTGTGGTGCGGGAAGAAGGCGTCGGCTGCATCGTCGTCGGCATGCCCCTTTCCCTGAGCGGCGGGATGGGCCCCCAGGCGGAGCGCACCATCGCCTTCTACGATGCGCTCAAAGCGGCCAGCCCCGTGCCGGTGGAGACGTGGGACGAGCGATTCTCGTCGGTGGAGGCAGGCCGCCGGCTACAGGAGGCCGGCGTGGCGCCGTCGCGCAACAGGGAACGGCTGGACGCATCGGCGGCGGCGGTGATACTGCAATCGTACCTGGACTCACAACGGCAAAGGACATGACGCTCCAAGTAGGCATCATCGGATATCCCCTGGGGCACACCATATCCCCCGCCTTCCAGCAAGCGGCCTTTGACTTCTGCAAGATAGACGCCCGGTACGTGGTCTGGGAGACGCCCAGAGAAACCCTGGCCCATCGCGTGCAGTCGATGCGAGGCCGGGACATCCTGGGGGCCAACGTCACCGTGCCGTACAAGGAGGCGGTGGGCGTCTGGCTGGACAGCCTGTCCGACGCGGCGCGACAGACCGGCGCGGTGAACACTATCGTCAACCGCAATGGCCGACTGGAGGGCCACAACACCGATATCGCGGGCTTCCTGCGGGCCTTGAAGGAGCAGAGCGGATTCGATCCAGCAGGCAAGAGGGTGCTACTCCTGGGGGCTGGCGGCGCGGCTCGAGCCGTCGCCTACGCCTTGAAGGGCGCGGGCGTGGCTTCCATGACCTTCGCCAACCGGACTGCGGAGCGCGCCCAGCGTCTGATGGACGCTCTGGACATAGGCTCTATCTCCGAAGCGGTGCCTCTGGAACAAGATGCACTGCACCGCCATGACGGATGGGACCTCATCGTCAACTGCACCAGCGTCGGCATGTGGCACAGCGCCGCAGAGGGGCAGTCGCCGCTGCCCGCGGGCCTCATCCCGCCTGGGTCGCTGGTGTACGACCTGGTGTACAATCCCGCCGAGACGCCGCTGCTGCGAGAGGCCGCGAAAGCAGGCGCACGTACCCTGGGCGGCCTGCCCATGCTGGTGTACCAGGGCGCGGAGGCCTTCAGCCTGTGGACAGGCCGGGAAGCGCCTGTGCAAGTGATGTTTGACGCAGCGCGGAAGGCGCTGGCGAGCATGACCGCAGGGCGCTAGAACGCCTGGCGTGGTTGCTTTCGTTCGCGGAGAGCTTGTAGAACCACGCAAGCAAAGCCGAAGGGAATCATACGTGCGGAACATTAATTTCCGCTCATCCTGAGCCTTGTCGAAGGAAATGAGCGGAATCTCAAGGAGGCCCAACATGTGCCGGAGCATCAAGACACTGCGAAACGCCGATACGCCAGCCACGCATGAGGATGTCCGAGCGGCTGCTTTGCAGTTCGTGCGCAAGGTCAGCGGGTACCGCAAGCCGTCGCAGGCCAACGCCGTGGCCTTCCAATCAGCCGTCGACGAAATCGCGTCCGCCTCCCACAAGCTGCTGGCTTCGCTGAAGTCTCCAGCAGCGGGAACCAGGTGAGGCCGGACGTGGCCTCCAAACATGCGCATCGCCGTAATCTCTGACACCCACGAGCTAGGCAACGGCTGGGGCTCGCCGCCGGAACTGCTGGACGCCATCCGCGGCACCGACCTGGTCCTCCACTGCGGCGACCTTGAGGTGCTGGGCATCCTGGACCACCTGGAAACCGTGGCCCCCGTCCTGGCGGTGCGCGGCTATCCTGACCTTCACGAACCTGGCCCACGCCTTGCCGAGCGCACCAGGGTGGTGCAGGTGGGCGGTCTTCGCATCGGCATGATCCATGACATCCAGTGGCCCGGGCCCCGTGTGGAGTTCACCACCCATGGCAACAACCTGGTGTTTCCCCCAGGGTCTGTCCAGGAGATGATGGAGCGCAAGTTCGGACAGAAGGTGGACGTGGTCTGCTTCGGAGACACCCATATAGAGTACGTGGGCTGGCACCAGGGCATGCTATTCGTCAATCCAGGTAGCTCCACCCACCCGGCCATCCGCCGTAGCCCGGACCAGCTAGGCACCGTGGCCTATCTGGACATCGGCAATGGCGCACCCTCGGCTGACGTCCGCGTAGTGCGCCGGGCCCTGTAAACCCCCGACTTGAGTCGGGGGTTTAGGTTCCCATTCGTGGTGAGCCTACCTACTGCTGCCACCATCGCCGCCGCGGCCTCCGCCGACAAACGACTGGAGCATGCTGGTGAACTCCATGGGGAAAATGAACTTGGTGGCGGCGCCCTCGCCCAGCTTCTTCAGCGTCTCAAAGTACTGGAGGCTCATGGTGCGAGCGTCGGCGGTCTGGGCCGCCGTGTTGATCTGGTTCAGGGCATTGGCAAACCCTTCGGCGTTGAGGATGGCCGCCTGGCGCGTGCCCTCCGCTCGCAGGATGGCCGACTGCCTTTCACCCTCGGCGTGCAAGATAGCCGATTGCCTATCACCCTCGGCGCGCAGGATAGCTGACGCCTTGATACCTTCCGCCTCTGTGACAGCGGCCCGACGGATCCGCTCCGCCGCCATCTGGCGGTTCATGGCGTCCTGCACCTCCTTGGGAGGTATGATCTCGCGTATCTCCACCCTGGTGACCTTCACGCCCCAGTTCTCCGTGGCCTCGTCCAGCTTGGTCCGCAGCACAGAGTTCACCTGGTCGCGCTTGGATAACACCTCGTCCAGGTCCATGTCGCCAACAACGGCGCGCAGCGTGGTGGTGGCCAGGCCCCTGGCCATCCCTATGAAGTCCGCAGCCTGCAATACAGTGGCCTCCGCCTTCTCCTCTATCACTCTCAGGTATGTCAGAAAGTCTATGTCTATGGGAGCGTTGTCCTTGGTGATGCAGGTCTGCCGCGGTATATCCAAGAAAGTCTCCCGCAGGTCCACGATTTTTCGGACCTCCAGGAGAGGCCATGTCCAGCGGAAGCCAGGGGTCCTCACTCCTGTAAACCTGCCCCAGCGGAACACCACCATGCGCTCGTATTGTTTGACAACGTTTATGGCCATCTTACCCTCCCCTGGCAGTATCGGGCGGCTTGCCCTTGTTCTGCGGTTCATCACCCATTGTACGACCTTCCGGCGTCACGTCCAGCGGCACCACGGTCAGAGTATTACCACTCGTCCTGATGACTCGGATCTCCTGGCCCGCACGTATGGTCTCTCGGTTCTCGGAGATGGCGGTCCACTCCTCGCCAGCCACCTGCACTGTGCCACGAGGAGCCAACTCTGTGACAACGTAGCCGGTAGCGCCCAGAATGCTGGGTGTGTAGACACCGGGCTGCTCCCGCCGCGACTTCATTATGGTCCAGAAAACCCACCCGCCACCACCTGCCAGCACTACCACTGTTGGCACCAGCACCCACAGGCTCACCCCTACGCGAGGCATGGTGGGCGATGGAGCGCCTGTGTGGAAGAAGAGGAGCATACTGCCTAGGATGAAGCTAACGATAGCACCGACGCCCAGGACTCCGAATCCCGACACATAGGCCTCCAGCAAGGCAAGAACCACCGCCAGCAGGATGAGAGCAACGCCGGCCCAGTTCACCGGCAGGTTGCCAAAGGCCAAGAAAGCCAGTATTAGCAGAATGGCACCAACTACGCCAGGGGCCACCAAGCCAGGGTTTATCAGCTCCACTAGCAGTCCCAGGCCGCCCAGAGAGAGGAGCAAAAAGGAGATGTTGGGATCCGAGATGAAGCGCAGGAAGCGTTCCACCAGGCTAAACTCCACCACGTCCACGGCCGTTCCCTGGGTAGCCAGCACCACCACGGAACCGCCGGGAGGGCTAAGCTGGGCCTGTTGCCCATCGAGCTTGGCCAGGAGTTCGTCCAGGTCTCCTGCCGTAAAGTCCGCCATACGATACTCCACAGCTTCCTCGGCGGTGAAGGACTGTGCCTGTAGCACAGTCGCCTCCAGCTTGTCAGCATTCCGGCCTCTTAGCGTAGCTATGCTTCGCATCTCGGCAGCAGCGTCTGCAAAGGCCTTGGACTTGAGAGTTGGCGGAAGGTCTTCGCCCCCTGATGCCACGGGGCTGGCGGCGCCGATGTTGGTGCCCGGAGCCATCACTGCAAAGTTGGCGGCGGCGGCGATGAAGGTGCCTGCTGAAGCGGCGCGCGCTCCTCTCGGGGCCACGAAGACCACCGATGGCACCTGAGCGTTCAGAAGATGCTGGGTAATCTTGCGCGTGGAGTCAAGTTCGCCGCCGGGAGTGTCAAGCTGGATGACAACAAGGGCTGAGCCGTCGCCTTCGGCCTGCTCTACCCCTCGGGCAATGAACCGCTCCACAACAGGATTGATAATTCCGTGGACATTCAGGAGGGTGACGTGATGCTGTCGCGCCTGGGCGACGCCGGTCAGGCCCAAGGCTATTGCCATGGACGAAAGGAGCACCATCATCAGTCGCAGAGTCCCGCGTCTCAAGGAGCCCTCCCGCGATGACTTTGCTACATCATACCTTCTTTGCTGGGTGGGAAGCGAGGGTAGCCAGACAGAGGGGTGTTGTCAAACACAGGAGCAATCCTGTGAAGGACGGATAGCCTGCAAACATCAATCGCTCAAGGGCGGCTGTGATATCCAATGGCCGCCTGGCGTATCTTCTCGTCGCTCTTGACCGAGGCCGGCGCGTTGGGGCGATGGCATGACTTGCATGCGAAGTCCAGGGTCAACTGAGATATGGCGGCCTTGCCGTCGTGGGAGAATTGGGATGCGGCGTACGGGTCAATGGCGAAGAGGTGACTGCGGATGTCCCCTGTGAAGGCAGAGGCATCTCCCGAGGCGCTCATAACAGCACGAGGCATATGGCAATCGATGCACTTGACTAGCTGCTTCATCACCAACGACTTCTGGAACTCGGCTTGCTCGAAGTGGCAGGACTCGCATTCAACCTTCACAGCGGCAGTTCCCGTCTCGCGGCCTTGCACAACGCCCTTGTGGACGTCATGGCAGGCAATGCATGTCAGCGCCTGGTGCTTCGATTGGGCCAGTTCATTGTACTGGGCGTTTTGCTCGATAAAGCCGCCGGAAGCGGGGATGACCTCTGTAGCACCGCGGCTGTGACAAGCCCCGCAAGCTTCAGAGGTGCGCTCCACCTTCATGGCCGTGCCGTATGGGTTCTTCTCGTGATTGCTGCCAGGGCCGTGGCAGGCTTCGCAGCGGACACCCGCCTCAGACCACGTTCCGACCAAGCCCAGCAAATGGTCCTGGTTGCCAGCAGGCTGGTACCCCGTGGTGTGACAACTCCCGCAACTGAACTGCACCTCCGCCTGCCCCGCCTGGTAGCCGACCCAGGCAGCGTCTTTGCCCAGGGCAGTGTTGGCAAGGTTGTACTGGGTAGAAGCTGCAGCATTGTCCCCCGTGACTATGTAGCCGCTCCTGTCCAGGAAGTTTGCCTTCCAGCCATAGCCACCCACCACATAAGACGTGTCAGCCCACGTATACCCCGCGGGTGGAGTGGGGACACTGGAGTAGGGGTACTCCGGTGGCTTGGAGCTCGCCACCTTGGTCATGGCATAGGCATGGCCTGATTTGCTGAAGAAGTCGGCTATTTCTTTGTGGCAGACGTTGCACGTCCAGGAACCTACGTACCGCGCCTCCGTTGGACCGGGAGGCCCAGCGGGGCCTTGGGGGCCTGTTGGACCGGCACATGCGGCCAGCACCAACGTGAGCGCCGCCAAGGAGACAGCCCACCTGACCCGCGGCGTCATTGCTCCCCTTTTTCGGCTTCACGTGCCTGCCGCTTAGGAGCCAACTCCTCAGCAGTACCGGACGATGGTGTGCCCGCCTCCTGGTCGACGTCTCTCTGCGACGCCTGGATCTTCTCCCACTCCAACGGGTGCTCCTTCTGAAGCCTTGCCTTAGATATGCGCCCGGTGAAAATGGATTTGTTCAGAGGGAATACGTTGGGAGGCAGGTGAACGAAGAAGAGATGCACGCCGAATATCCAGGCCACGGCCAGGAAAGCCTCATCGCTGTGGGCTATCAACGCTACAGGTATAGCTATGCCCGGCAAGATGCGGCTGGCTTGCTCAGGAAACATGAGAATTAGGCCGCTAGCCCCCAGGACAGGAACGCCCCAGAAGACGGCCCAGTAGTCGAATTTCTCACGCCAGTTGAACCTGTCGAACTTGGGCTCCTCGCGGGATAGGCCGACAAAGTGGCGGAAATCCTGAATTGCGTCCTGAAAATCTTTGGGGGTAGGGATCATGGAGATAGGAAATGGATGCTTTAAGATTACGCTGCGCACAAAAAGGTACAGACCGTGATAGACGCCATCCCCCAACATCACAAAAGCAAAAAAATGGTGCAGGTCGCGCACCATATCTATTCCACCCAGCAGGTTTACCCACCACTGGCTAAGCGACCATGTGTTGAACTTCTGCGGAAGGCCTGTGATAGCCAGCATGGTGAAGCTGGTTAGCATGAGGATATGCTGGATACGCTGGTGAATATCAAAGCGGACTAACGACTCATTGCCGTCGTGCTGCGTTTGCGTATCTGTCTGGATTCCAACGGCCATAGCCACTCCTTCTCACTCGTCCCTGTACCGGTGGCGGACGTAGTGAACAAAGGCAAGCGAGGTTAACAGAAGACCGCTGGCAACAACTCCAGCAGTCAGAAGCGTAAAGCCCATTTCCGTATAGTAGACCACCGGCGCGTCCTTTAGATTCGTCTCCTCGTGCCCCAGGATCATGGCTTTGGCAAAGTTCTCATCGGCACCGGGGTGACATTGAGCACATACATCCTTCAAGTTGCTCAAGCTGGCCACGGGAGAGGACGGATCGGCGACTGCCTTGATGTCATGGACTCCGTGGCAGTTGGTGCAGGTGGCCATATCGAGCTTGCGGAGGTCATCCTTGGCCAGGGTTTGCACCTTGCCATGGTAGCTAAGCAAATAGGACTCATATACCTTTTCCAGGATGCCGTAGCTGGCCATGAGCTTCTCGTTCCCGTGGCACCTACTGCAGGTCTCAGCAATGTTCCGGCGGTACGTAGGGGAATCCGGAGACAGTACCTGCGCTATTCCGTGAGGGCCACCCATGGTGCTATGGCATTCCAGACATCCGGCAGCGCCTGTTCTTCCCTGAGCCAGGCTCTCGGCGTGAATGCTGTCGCGGTAAGAGTCGCGCTCGTACTGGTGGCAGTTGCCACACTCTTCGGCAATGGCAAGCTTGTCGACAGGGGCCAATGCAGCGCGAGGACTGTGCGGCTCAGGGTGGCACTGGAGACAACCTACGTAGCGGTGGGTCGACGTGGCCAATTCCGAGCCGTCTACATATGGAGGGAGTACATCACCCTGGGGACTGGGCTTGGCGTTATTGGGCTGGCCGTGGCATTCCAGGCAGGCCTGCCAGTCTTGCGGTGAATCAGCGAAGGCGGCGAGAGTAAAGATCGCCACCGCTGCCAGCCCCGCTGCCGCGATTATGGCGATCCTGAGCTTCAATTTACCCCCTTCGTTGTCATTATATGCCATCTGCTGAGTGCTCTGCTATGAAACCGGGCCTTGGCCTTCCGCGGTCTTTGGGCCGTCAATCCCACACGGGCACACATTTATCCAAAGAAACGCATACTCCGAATGAGGGACAAAGAGAGGAGCCAGAGAAGGCCTAGCGCCGATTGCTTCTCCTCTGGCTCCAACGCGTGCCAGCTAGCTCAACCCCTGCGATCACCTAGCCAACCCACAGGAGCCGGTAGATTCCCCGCACACCCACGGCAATTAGAAGCAAGCCCAGGGCCAAAAGCACTCCGCTTACGGAAACCTTGAGCGAGGTTCTGGTTGCCTGTAAGGACGCCACAGGCACCACCTCGCCTTGCAGCTTCCGCACACTGAGGACCGATAGCTGCGTGCCAAAGATGACCAGCATTCCCAGAAAAGCGAAGCTTATGATTATCGACAGCGGATGCATCTTGTTCTCCTTCCTCCAAAGGCGAGCGTCTTTAAGTATGCCCTTTCGTCCTCGCTCTTTGGAAACCCGTACTTCTATCTAATCTCATGGTAGCCCACTCCTCCTGAGCCGCCCATCCTCCCCTCGTGCTATTTCGGATAGGCAAAACGACCTACACGGGGAGCCACAAGAAGACGGACGCAGCTACAGCGCTAGACGGGCAGATTAGGTAGAAATGACCGAAAGGACTAGGTCTTTAGGAGGATGGCTAGGACGGCGCTCCCCCGCCTTTTTGGAAGGCCTGGATAGCTGCCTGGACCCGGTTCTGCACGTGGAGCTTCTCCATGATGTTCCTCAGGTGGTTCTTGACCGTGGACTCCGCGATGCCTAGCTGCTGAGCGATCTCTTTATTGGTGTGGCCCATGACCACGTGTTGAAGTATCTCACGCTCCCTGTCCGTTAGCAGGTTCGCAGCTTCAACGGATACAGGGACAGGCGACGGGCGGTAGTGTTGGGCAAACTCTTGAAGGATCTTGCCTGCCATGGCCGGCGAAATGGGCGCCTCTCCCCTGGAAACGGCCCGCAGCATGAGAAATAGTTCCTCCGGCTCAAGGTTCTTCAGCAAGTATCCCTGGGCGCCCATCTTCACGGATTCAAAGAGGTGCTGCTCGCTATCGGAAACCGTGAGCATGACAATCCTGACATAAGGCATTTCCTCTTTGATTTTGCGAGTGGCCTCCAGGCCGTCGCAGCGGGGCATGTTGATGTCCATTAGTACTACATCCGGCAGAAGCTCCCGAGCCTTCTCCAGGGCCTCCACACCATCCTTGGCCTCACCCACCACCTGGAGGTCTTTAGCAGCCCCCAGCAGACCAATGAGCCCCTTGCGGAATAGTGGGGAGTCGTCCGCCAGTAGAATTCGCAGAGGTTCCATCTTAGCCCACCTTCGATTCTAGAGGTAACGTTATCACAACCCTGGTGCCCAGAGCAGGCTTCGACTCTACGTTGAGCTGAGCGCCTACGCTCTGGCATCTTTCCCGCATGGTCTGCAAGCCAAAGTGCTGGCGGTCATCCAGATCGATCTGGGCAGTATCAAAACCTTTACCGTCATCCTCGATGACGATTACCGCTTCCTGGCCCTGCACGTCAAAGCTGACCGTAGCGTGGCTGGCCCGAGCGTGTCTCCTGACGTTGGCCAGAGCCTCTTGAACAACCCGGACTAGCTGTACAGCCACCCGGGAAGAGAAGTGAGTGGCCCGCTGGTCTGCCACCTTCACCTCCAGGGGAATGCCACCTTGCCGGCGGAATCCCTCAAAGTAGTCTTCCAGCATGGAGATGAGGCCCGACTCCGGCACCTCCTGCAACCTCAATGCCAGTATGCCTTGCCGGACATCCTCATAGGCGTCCCGAATCACCCCTCTCATCTCCTGTGTCTCCCGTTGTGCATCGCCAAGTTTTCCCTCGGCAATGAGGTCCTCCACCCCGCGGGCTCTGAGCTGGAGATAGCCCAGAACCTGGCCCAGGCCATCGTGCATCTCCCTGGCCAGACGTTCTCGCTCCTCCAGAATGGCCATGTCCTGCACCTGGCCGTACAGGCGGGCGTTTTCTATGGCCAGTGCAGCTAGCTGCGCCAACTGCTGCAATGTGGCTGTCTCCTGCCCCGAAAAGGTACGTCGCTCCCGGCTAGCTATGCTCAGGCACCCAAATACCCTTTCGCCCATGGTGAGCGGTACCCCAAAATGGGCCTTGAGGCCGGCCCGCCGCACCAGGCCGTCCCCTTCCTGGCTGTGCAGGAAAACGGAGTCGCTTAGGTAGTCCTCGGTGGACACCGGCTCACCAAGGCTGACAACTCTGCCCGCCAGTCCCTCCCCTGCGCCCAGCCGGAGTCCTCGGAGGTCGGGAGTCAAAGAGCCGCTGGTGGCCCGTACGGAAAGCTCTTTGGCAGCCGTATCCTCCTGGAGAGTAAGAAGGGCCGCATCGGCTTCCAGGAGCTGGCACGCCTTATCCACCACCGAGTTCAGGATCTTGTCCAGGTCCAACAGCCGCGATATCTCCAGGCCGATGCGGAAGAGGGCTTCTGCTTCCTGGTGGCGCCGCTGGCTCTCCTGATAGAGCTGGGCGTTTTCAATGGCAGTGCCAATCTGGTGGCCGACAGCCGTGAGAAGCTCCATGTCCAGGGGAGTGAACTGGCGTGATCCCGGGCCAACAAGGACCATGGAGCCTAGCTGCTTCCCTTTGGAGGCCAGGGGAGCGTGGAGAAGGGAGCGACCTCCGGCTCCAGAGGCCGCCGGGCCAGCGGAGTACGGATCGAGAAGGGCGGCAAAACTGGCTTCCGGCTGCACACGGGTCAGGGTCTCCATGGAAGAGGGAAAGCCACCAAGGCTCAAGCGGAGGCGCATTCCTCCTGAACTGTCCTTCAGGAAGACCGCTCCTGCCTCCAGGCCCAAGATTTCCAGGGTTTTCTGCAGGCTGTCTCTCAGGATCTGATCCAACTCCAGGGACTGGCTCACCGTGGCGGCGATGCTGTTCAAGGCCGAGAGCTGGTGGCTCCGGCTTTCGCTTTCTCGCACCCTTTCCTCTTTCTCAGCCAGGGTCTCCCGTAGGCGGAGCCGCATCCTGTCGAAGGCGTTGGCCAGAAGGCCGGCTTCATCGCGGCTTGTGGATACCACCTGGGTATCCAGATTCCCCTCCGCTATAGTTTGGGCCGCAGTGGTCAACTGCAAGATGGGCTGCACCAGCCTGCGTGCGCCGACCCAGGTCAAGAACAGGCCGCCTCCAACAAAGAGGAGTCCCACTATTAACATCTCTCTTCCCAGACCCCGCACCGGCGCCAAGGCCTCTGTCTCCGACTGCCGGATTGCTACGCCCCCTGGCGCGAGGGTAAGAGGAGCAAAGGCCAGCACATCCCTGGTCCGCACTGTGCCAGTCTCTGTCTTGTGGCACCGATAACAGGTTTCCTGAGTAGCCACGTTGGCTTTAATAAGGGTGGCGAAGTGGGGTGCGTACTCTGTCTCTTCGTTGTCGGTCGCCAGGCTGGGTAGCTTGGTCGTGGCCATAACCAAGCCCTCCTGGCTCACTATCTCTGCGAATGCAGTTTCTCCCAGATGGAGGGGTTGGATAAGGTCTGCCACACCGCCTCTGGACAGCTCCAGCCAACCCCCCACCAACCCCTCAGGTGTACCTTGCTGCTTGAAGAGTGGGACCGCAATGACAAACAATGGCCGGTCAGCTTCTTCAGGCGACATGATGCTGCTAACTACGGAGAGACCTTCCGTGGTGACCTGGGAGATAGCGTTATAGCCAGGAAGAGGCACACCCACCATTTCCGGGTGGTCCGGTTGAGTGAATAGGATGACCCCGTTGCGGTCCAGGATGAAGAGGAGTGTGAAGGAGCGCGAAAACTGGAAGAGGCTCTGAAGGGCTTGCCGTTCCGGGAGAGGGTTGCCGTCCTCCAGGTTGATGGACTTGATAGAAGCAAGCTCCAGGAGGTCGCTGCGGGCCTTCCCCAAAGTCTGGTCCACCCCACCCGCCACCATCTGGGCCATTATTACCCGCTCCTGGAGCGCCCTTTGAGTGCTCTCTTCCAGGGCCTTCATCCCCAGGAAAGCCAGAAGGCCAACCAGAGCGAGCAAACCCACTCCGGTGTACAGGCTGGCCTTCTGTCGCAGATTCACCCTAGCCCCCTTTCCCAATCCCTTCACAAGGTAGGCATTGGGCGCAGCAACCTGGCTACGACCCGCCTTGATTATAGCAGCTAACAGAGGCGGCCACTGGACCAGGGCCACACTGTTACATTTGCTTCAGATAGGCAGCGAACCTTGCGAATGCAAAGGGCTTGTCCTAGATCGAAGCCCTCAGGGAAAGCGAAGAGAGTGGGTGGGATGACAGAACTGAATTCGGGGTGAGGAGCCAGCGCGACGCTGACGCGTTCCTGCACGGAGTCGAGGTATGATGGAGCGGGGGACGGGATTCGAACCCGCGACAACTTGCTTGGAAGGCAAGAGCTCTACCGGACTGAGCTACCCCCGCCGGCACGTCAACACACAGTTTATATCTTCGCGGCGCATTCGCCAACCACCCATCGCTTGACCACGCACTCGCCCACAGATACAATCCAAGCAACCTTCATGGACTGGCGTGCCCCAAAACACATGACCGAACAACCGCAGATGAATGACATACCGGCTATCCTCCGGGAAGCGGAGGAAGCCCTAGCCCAGGCATCCTCGCAGGAAGCCCTGGAGTCGTGGCGCGTCGCGTACCTGGGCCGCCATGGCCGCCTGACGCTACTGCTGCGCGGCCTGTCAGCGCTGCCGATAGAGGAACGCCGCGCGGTTGGCGCCGAGGCCAACCGCGCCAAGACGCAACTGGAGCAGCTTCTGGAACAGCGCCAGCAGGCTGTCAAAGACCAGGAGGCCGCGCGCCAGTTGGCGGCAGGCCGTATAGACGTAACACTTCCCGGCAGGCCGGTGACGCTGGGCCGCCTCCATCCCACCACGCAGACCGTTCGTGAAATATGCTCCGCCTTCGCATCCATGGGCTTTGCCGTAGTTGAGGGGCCGGAGGTGGAGTGGGAGCACTACAACTTCGACGCCCTAAACATTCCC
>ORJL011584337.1_pt1 | contig 28322 bp, 21 predicted proteins | sample 1779941 | NCBI WGS metagenome assembly ORJL01 (sample SAMEA104232317, study PRJEB22302) | groundwater metagenome | biome: forest; feature: aquifer; material: groundwater | place: USA | collected 2011-08-07 | depth 5.8 m
AATTCTGACAACTTCGGCATAAAGCAAAGGTCGTCGGTTCGATCCCGACCACTGGCTCCAGGGTGGGGCTGGATAAAGCGAACCTGCCTGCGCGAAGCCGAAGTTTCGCTTCGGCGAAGGCAGGGGTCGTCGGTTCTCCGCCACCGTCCCGCTCGATGCAGGACTGCGGCGGATCCGCCCGAAGCTATTTCGCAAATAGCGGAGGCGGAAAATCCGACCGTCGGCTCCATCGGCAAAATTCTGACAACTTCGGCATAAAGCAAAGGTCGTCGGTTCGATCCCGACCACTGGCTCCAGGGTGGGGCTGGATAAAGCGAACCTGCCTGCGCGAAGCCGAAGTTTCGCTTCGGCGAAGGCAGGGGGTCGTGGGTTCGACTCCCCCCACTGGCTCCAGGATGATGCGGGATTATCTGCCGGAGCGGCGATCAGTACCACTATCTTTGAAAGTTCATCTCCGTGGGTAGGTAGCGAAGTGGTCCACCCGCCTCCGGCGGGGACAGGCAATCGCGGCTGACTGCCACCGCCCCGGGCGGGGTGCCACCAGCGGCGGCATACATCAGGAGGTTGAGAATATTTCTATAAGGGCAGGTAGCGAAGTGGTCAAACGCGGCTGACTGTAAATCAGCTGGCCTCGCGCCTTCAGAGGTTCGAATCCTCTCCTGCCCACCATGAAAAAAGTATGTATACCGTGTACATTTTACAAAGTTTGAAAAGGGTACGATACTATGTTGGTCATTGTGAAGACTTACCCGTAAGATTGAAGAGGCATAATTCCGGAAAAGTTCGGTCAACAAAGTATGATTGTCCGTGGAAGGTTGTTAGGACTCAAGAGTATGCTACAAAACAAGAAGCTTACGCGCGTGAGAGGCAGATCAAGTCTTACAAGGGCGGAGAGGCCTTCAAACGCCTCCTGACTGCTACCGCCTTCGGCGGGGGGGCGCCCACCGCGGCATAAAACAGCTGGGCCCGCGCCTTCAGAGGTTCCCCCCGCCATGTGGCGGGGTCCCGCCAACGGCGGGAGAATCCTCTCCTGCCCACCATTCGATTCGCCGCAACGAGCGGCTCACTCATGGTCTCCATCCTTCACTTCGTTTCGGATTGCGACCAAAGAATACTTGTTGAGGCGAATCGAATGTTTCGAGCGAAGCCCTGAGTACCCGAAGGGCGAAGTCGAGAAGCATCTATGATATATTCAGTGTATATTGCACGTTGTCAGGATAACAGTTTGTATGTCGGTAGTACGGAGTTAGTCCCGGCGAAGAGAATCGACCGCTATAATAGTGGCCAAGGAGCGAAATGGTTTACACCGCATGGCGCCGGAACCGTTGTCTATACCGAACAGTTCTTATCACTCCTTCAAGCCCGACGTAGAGAAGCGCAGATAAAAAGATGGTCGCGTCAGAAAAAAGAACGACTGATAGAGGGCTTACAACCCTAATCGCAAGCATTATTTAATAATTTCTTCCGCTACCTGGGCCGTTGTAGCTCAGTTGGTAGAGCATCTCCATGGTAAGGAGAAGGTCACCGGTCCGATTCCGGTCAACGGCTCCAGGCAGCGGAAGAAAGCATCATTACACATATGTCACAAGATAATCTGATCAAGTTGCAGTGTACGGTTTGCAAGCACATTAACTATCACACCAAGAAGAATAAGAAAACCCTGAAGAACAAACTCGAATTGGTCAAGTATTGTAAGTGGGAAAAAAAGCGAACTACCCATAAGGAGGCGAAGTAACTCGGGGCCGGCCGCCCGTGATGGGGGTATAGTGAAATGGCCATGTTCTACGTCTATATTTTAAAAAGTGCGAAACATAGCAGACTTTATCGCGGTCGAACTGACCACCTACGCAAGCGCCTGAGAGACCACCATGCGGGCAAAGTATTTACAACAAAAAATTGGCGGCCTCTCACGTTGGTGTATTATGAGGCGTATCGATCTCGCGAGGATTCAATCCAACGGGAAAGGGCTCTCAAGAAAAGTGGTTCCGCCTGGATGGGTTTGAAGAAAAGAATCCTTAAAAGTATTGAAGAGTACATGGGAGTTGCTGATGGGGGTGTAGTGTCAGTGGCTAGCACGGTGGTCTCCAAAACCACAAGGCTAGGTTCAAGTCCTAGCACCCCTGCCAATAGCTCCTAAGAATAACTGCGACGGTCTCCACCACGCCGCCGGTCGGCGGCGTGGTCCAAAACCGTTATTCCAGGCGTTGTGGTGAGCTTGTCGAACTATTCGACCCCTGGTGCCCGTGCCACGAGTGCTGGATTATCCATCGACCTTGACCTGGCGGATGGACAACTGGCTATCTGCGGCAGACGAAGCGACGGTTCGGGCCTTACCGCCGGGCGACGGTGTCAACGCGCCGCCAGCGACTGTTGTCAGTACTCCGCAAAACTTCCCATACGGCTCCAAGAAGTGACGAAATCCACCTCCCTTTACGAGTCCCGGCCACGGCCGGCAGGTATACAATATCGCTTTCACGCTTACGTAATGTTTATGGGCCCCTACAGTTGGGGGTGGGGATGTTGGGTTAGGCCCATGGTGTTTGCCAAATGCAGAGAAATGTGATATGTTATCCACAGATAAATATCAAACAAAGGAAAATCTCTAAAAACTGTGGATGTGCAAAAACATATCAACGCAGTAAACGGCAGTGTTTTTATCGTCTTTAGTAATTCTTTTTTCCTCGCGCATTTTTACGCGAGGCGTTTTTATAACTAACTGGCAGTTCTTATGTCAATCACACAACGCCGGAGTTTATTGCGATGGGGCGCGCTGACCATTCCGTTGGTAGCGGTCATTGTCCTGACCGCGATCTTCAGTAGCGGTCGCTCGGCCAGCGCCAGCGCCACCGTCAGCGGGACAGTCAGTAATCCAACCCCGCCAGGGGGCGTCGCCGCTGATGTTAATTTGAATTTCTGGGGGCCGGGCGGCGGCGGCGGATCACGGTCTGATTCCAGTGGTAATTTCACAGTTATCCTCAACCCCGGACATTATAGTGGTCAGGCGGTTCCGACGAGCGGCTCATACGGCCCCTCACTAGTCCAGGACTTCGACGTCGTTGAGGGCGGATCGGTGACTCTTAACTTCACCCTGACGACGGTTCAGATGCAGGGCCGGTTCACCAAGACTGACGGGACGGGCGTGCGTGGAAGTTTGAATGTCTACACCGCCGACTATTCACGGAATGTCCACGTCGAATCGGATGACAATGGGTACTACAAGATGGGCGGGTTTCCGGCCGGGACGTACACGGTCCAGCCGATGGTCGGCTGGAACGTCACCGGTCTCATCGCTCCGGACCCCTCGGAGGTGGGGCTGACGACTGGTACGGTCCTGACCAAGGATTTTACTCTCAGCGCCGCGGCTAAGACCATTACCGGCACGGTCACTCGGACCGGCGGTGGGGTTATTGCGAACGCCTGCGTCAACGCCAACAAGATGAATGGCCAGGGTTGGGCCAATGCCAATACCGATGCCAGCGGCAATTACACCATGTCATTGTCCGGCGGGTCATGGAACGTCCAGGTCAACCCCTGCAGTCCAGAGGCCGATTGGATTTACACCGGTACGCCGATCATGATCGATTTTACGCTGGATGGCACCGTTGAATCAAAGGCGGCCAACTTCAATGTCACCACAGCCAGTTCCACGATTTCAGGGACGGTCACTGACCAGAACGGAGCGCTGGTAACGGCCGGTGGCATCGACTTCCGGACACAGGAGGGATCGGGTTCGCATGCCAACGTCAACACCGGCGGGACATACACGGCGAAAATGACCGGCGGGACATACAACGTCTTCTTCTGGTCGCAGTCGAATGGGTATAGTTTGCCGCAGACGACGGTCACGTTGGCTGAGGGCGAAAGCAGAACCCTCAACCTGGTTGTGCAGGCGAAGACCGCCCACATCAAAGGAACGGTCAAAGACGTCGGCGGTGTTGCCGCGCCGAATGTGAACGTCAATGCCAATGAAATGAACAATCAGCCGGGCAAACAGGGAGGATGGGGGAATGCCCGTTCTGACTCGAGCGGAAACTTTGATATTTTGGTCACGCCGGGGACGTACAACGTCAACATTGGCACCGAGCCGAATTCGTCATATGTTTGGGCGAATCCGACTCAGGTTCAGATTTCTGTTCCATCCGCCACGTCGGTCGTCACGCCGGCCGATTATCCGGTCCTGAATTTCGTAGTCGCAAAAGCGGATTCAAAGATCGTCGGTAAGATGACCGCCGGCGGCAACCCGATCAACAACGCGCCGCTCTGCGTCTATGCCCGTCCGGCCGGAGTATTCAACCAGCCGTGCAACCCGCTCCAACCGAACGGCACGTTCACCATCAATGTTTCTTCGGCCGGCGGAACATCATACGAACTTGGCTGCTTCAGTCCGCCGAACATGCCGTACTCCTGCCCGCAGGGAGTGTCCGTCACGATCGTTCCGGGTGGAACGGTCACCAAAGATCTCGATCTAACGATGAACAATTCGGCCATTGTCGGACAGCTCTATGACCAATCAGGTTTCCCGCTTTCGAATTGCGAGAGTTTCCGCGGCGGTCGGGTCTTCGCCGACAACCCGGGCGGCAATGGCGCCCATTATGAGGGTGAGATCCAGACCGATTGCAAGTACAAAATCTCGCTGGTCGCCGGCGTGTTCTTCCTGAACTCCTTCTTCCCGCCGGACTCCGGAGCCATGAACGCGCCGCCGGGATCGCCGGTCCAGGTCTTCAGTGGACAAACGGTCCAGAAGAACATCATGGTGGCCAAAGCGGATGCCTCGATCACCGTTCGATTGCTCGATAAGAACGGGAACGGTACGCAAGGGTACATCAATGTGGACAATAACGAGGAAATCAACATGTCCCGCGAAGGGAATAAGGGACCCGGCGGTCAGGGCAACAAGGGCGCTGATCTCGGGTTCGGGAAAAAAATGCCCTGTGGCGCGTCGGATATTTCCGGGGTGGCAAAGTGTTGCAAAGATCCGAAGAATAAGAGCCAATGCGTTGCTTTCAAGATTCCCGATGGTCCGAACGGGTGCAAGAATGCCTTCGAGTGCGTCAAGCAATGCGGCAAAGATCCGAAGATCTGCAACGATGCGGACAAGGGCAACCGGACGTCCGGTCCACAACCGGGCCAGAATTTCGTCGGGCCGGGCGGGTGTACGTCTGAGGAGAGTTGTAAGACGTACTGCTCCGCTCCAGAACATCAAGACGAGTGTTCCAAATTCACGCCGCCTCCGGGTGTCCAGGGCCAGAGTTTGGTCAAAACCGGTCCGTTCGGTGCAAAGCCGACGAGGATTGTCAGCTCGGTTCGGGCGTTAGCTGAACCGGGCAAGACCGGTGGCGATCAGGGACCAGGCTTCGACAAGGGCATCCATTCCAGCGGCCCGACCGATTTCCAAGGGAACGCCACGATCCGGGTCTTGAGCGGTCACAAGTATAAAGTTTGTGCCGGACTTCCGCCGGAATCGTCAGCCATGCCGCCGAAGTGTCAAACGGCCGACCTGACCAACGTTAAAACGGCTTCGGTCACCCTGCAGTTGCGCGACGCCGACGCGCAGTTGTCAGGCACGGTCAAACTTCCGGGCGGCACCTTGGCCACGCGCTGTTTCGTCCACGCTTGGGCGGAGGACGGCAGTTTCAGCGGTCAGCCATGCTCGGGTACCGGAACGTACAAACTCAATCTCACCGCCGATACGACCTGGCATTATGGTGCCGATAGCATGGATGGCTCGAAATTCTACCGCAGTGAAGAGCAATCCCTGGTAGTGACGAAAGGCACCAAGCAATACACGAAGAACCTCGAGTTGAAAGAAGGCGCCTTCGAAGTTCCCCAGCCGGTGACCACCAGCGGCGACTGTTCAAGCCCCTTGGTCATCTCCATGTCGAACAAGGCCAAGATCAGCATTCCGGCCGGCGCGTTAAGCACCTCGACGACTGGTCAGTGCAGTTGTACCGCCACGCCGACGATCGATCTCATCTCGACGCAGTCCAATCAACCGCAGGGCGCCGGGTATACCATCGATTGCCGCGATGAAACCGGGGCGCAGGTGACGCAACTGAAGTCTTCGGCCACCGTCACCGTGCCGTACAACCTCTCGGCCAATGAGGAGGGGACATCAATCGAGGATGCGCTAAAACCGGTCTTGTACCAATCCGACTCGCAGTCGTATAAAACGGTCGCCTCGTACACGCTGGATAAAGAAAATAACCTAATCACCTTCTCGGTCGACCACTTCTCGGCCTACACCGTCTCGAACAGCAGCGGCGTCTCCTCGAAGAACGCCGCACTCAAGACCGTCACCACGACCAAGTCGAAAACCGGGATCACCACCTTCACCGTCAACAAGAAGAAGGTCACGCCCTTCCCGACGTGCAAGGGTGATGTGACGGTAGTCACCAAGAGCGTCAACGGTGCTCAACTGATTGGCGCGGTCGCCTCTTGCGATACCAGCCTCAAGGTGTACGACGTCAGGGGTAAGCTCAAGAAAACCGTCAATCTCGGAGCCAAGTCCAACACCGTATCTTTCGCCGACGTGACCAATGACGGCAAGGCCGATCTGGTGGTTGCTCCGTTGAGCGGTAATAAAATCCTGGTCATTCAGCCGGGGAGCAAGTATGCAACGGTCACGGTGCAACTCGCCACCTGGGGCAAGCTGACCGCCAACGCCATCGATGTCAGGGGTAACGGCCTGGCCCAACTCGTGACCGGCGTGGTCCGCAACAACCAGGCCGCCAACCTGACGATGTACGGTTTCAGCAAGGGAAAATTCACGGTCAGCACCAGCGCCTACACCGCGTATCTGTCGGGCAACGGTGGCACCATCAGCCTGAACATCTCCAAACCGTCCGTCACCGGTTTCTCGTCCAAGTCGTTCTCCAAGAAGTCCGGCAAGGCCAGGCTGACCATTACGGGCGCCAAGCTGACGCCGGACACGACGGTGCTGGTCGGCAGCGTCGGCGGCAAAGTCAGTTTCAAGTCGGTCAACCAGGTGGTGGTCACCTTTAACGCCACCCAACTCGGGAGCGGCAAGTACACCGTCAAACTGACTAATCCGGGCGGACTCGCAGTTAACGCCAAAACAAAAATAACCGTCAAGTAACGACGGTCGACCCGACCCTACCCCGCGCTGTCTCTTGATAGCGCGGGGTTGTTGGGCTTGTCATAATCCTTGCCCAAGAGGAAATTTTGTGATAGCATTGGGCATCATTTGATGTGAAAAATATGGCTACCGATAGTGTTGTCCTCCGATTTAGCGATGTCACATTTGAATACGAACACGGCAATCCCGCACTGGTCGCGGAGTTTATCCCGTACCCTTATGGTGCGGGGCTCCGATGCAGGATACCTACCTGATTGAAAAAATATGTCTAACGATACCGTAGTACTGAGATTCTCGGACGTAACCTTCGAGTATGAACACGGCAAAAAACTGCTTAACGAGGCAAGTTTTTCGGTTCGTTCCGGCAGTCGGATAACGCTCATGGGTCAGAACGGTGCGGGAAAAAGCACCATCTTCAAAATGATTACCGGCGAACTTCAGCCGACCGACGGCCAAGTTTCGCCGTCGCCGGAGGCCAGTGTTGCCATCGCCCGCCAAGTTATGCCGAAGGAAATGCTCGATGTAACCGTTCGAGAATATTTTGCGACCGCCTTTCCAAAAGTCGAGTATGCATTGGATAAAAAAATCCAAGAGGTTTTTGAGATCGTCCATCTCGCTTTACCATTAACGAAACACGTCAAAGAACTTTCGGGCGGACAGCAGGCGCGGATCTTACTCGCGCATGCCTTAATCCAGCACCCCGACATCCTCCTCCTCGATGAACCGACAAATAATTTGGACCAATACGGGATTGACCACCTAACCGGATTTCTCATGACCTACGACAAGACCGTCGTGGTTATTTCCCACGATGCCGAATTCCTCAATACTTTTTCCGACGGCGTGCTCTATCTCGATGTTCATACGAAAAAAATCGAACAGTATACTGGCGACTATAATGACGTCGTTGAGGAAATAAAAGCCCGGATGGAACGGGAAAATCTCCAGAACGCCCGGATGCAACGGCAGATCAAGGAAAAACGCGCCCAGGCCGAAGTCTTTGCCCACAAAGGCGGAAAACTCCGCGGCGTAGCGAAACGGATGCGCGGTATCGCCGAAGAAGCTGAAGAAAACCTGGTTGATGTCCGCCAGGAGGATAAAACAATCCGGCCCTTCACCATTCCGGCCCAGGACTTTGATATTCATTTTGACGGGCAAGTCGTGAAGATTGCTTCGGCGACCGTTGTTCGTGACCATGTCCCGACCGAAAAGAAACTGAACCTGGTGGTTCGGAAGAATATGCATGTGCTGGTGGCCGGGCCGAATGGAATTGGAAAGAGTACCTTGCTGAAGAATATCGTGGCAAAATCCACGTCAGATAGTGTCGTTGCACCTGAAGTGGTGATTGGCTATTATCAACAAGATTTTGGGAATCTCAATGGCGAACAACTCGCCTTTGATGTGCTACGAGAAGTTATGGATGATAACGACGAGCACAAACTGCGCTCGACTGCGGCCGGTTTCCTGCTTAGTGGAAGCCAGTTGGCCAGTCAGGTGAAGGCATTGTCAGAGGGGCAAAAAGGATTGTTGTCGTTCTGTCGTTTGGTACTAATGAAGCCGGGACTGCTGATTCTCGATGAACCGACCAACCATATCAATTTTCGCCACCTGCCGATACTGGCTGAGGCGCTCGACGAATACCAAGGTGCAATGATCATGGTCTCGCACATTCCCGATTTTGTGAAACGGGTCCGAATAGAGACGATCGTCGACCTGGAACAGTAACCGTTTTATTTCAGGTTGTTAACCGGAGTGATTCTTGATAAACTGATGTTATGAGCTGGTATCTGAAAGTTAGAAATGTAAAAGTTGGTTGGCTCTATCGTCGGTTGCTTAAACCGATTTTTTTTCGCCAGGATCCAGAAACGATTCACGATCGAATGACACGATTTGGAGCCTGGCTTGGTGGTCACGCGATCACCCGCGGTTTAACCCGGGCGATGTTTTCGTACCATCATCCAATGTTGCGCCAAACGATCGCTGGACTAACCTGGCCCGGGCCGGTCGGTCTCGCGGCGGGTTTTGATAAGGAGGGGAAGTTGATCAAGATCCTTCCGGCAGTAGGGTTCGGTTTTATGGAGATTGGTTCGATTACGGGAACACCGTCGCCGGGCAATCCAAAACCACGGCTATGGCGCCTACCTAAGTCAAAGGCGTTGGTAGTACACTATGGCCTCAATAGCACTGGGAGCGCCGCGGTTGCGAAACGTTTGACTGGTGTCACGACAAGTATTCCACTCGGGATTAGCATTGCGAAAGCTAACATTCCGGCGATGGATTCGCTCGAAGCGGGAATTGCCGATTACCGATTAGCAGCGGAACAGCTCCAGTCGGTGGGCAATTACTTGGCGCTGAATATTAGTTGCCCGAACACGACTGGAGGCGAACCGTTCCAACAACCCGATGATTTTCGCCAATTACTCATCGCCCTGAAACCGTATATAGCCCAGCGCCCGACGTTTGTGAAACTCCCGGTTGACATTGATGACGATGACCTTGATCAGATAGTCGACATTGGCCTTGAGCACCGCATTGCCGGGTTCATCTGCACCAACCTCTCGAAACGGCGCAATCAGCCTGGATTAATTGATGACGTGATACCGCCAAAAGGCGCTATCAGCGGGAAGGTCGTTGAACCGCGGGCGAATGAGGTGCTCGCGCGGGTCTATCAGCGCTGTTGGGGCCGCGCCTTGCCTACTGGCAGGCAGGCGATCATCATCGGCGTCGGCGGAATTTTCACGGCCGAGGATGCCTATAAGAAAATCCGGCTCGGGGCATCGTTGTTGCAGATGATCACTGGAATGATTTACCAAGGGCCGCAAGTGATCAGTGAAATTCATGCTGAACTTGTCGATCTATTGAAACGCGATGGCTTCAAGAATATCGGGGAGGCGGTTGGTGTTGATACCAAGCCAAACGCATGAAGCTGCGAGGATATGACGTGATCGTGGCCGGTGGCGGGGCGGCCGGTATGATGGCCGCGGGGCGGGCGGCGGAACGCGGTCGGCGAGTGTTGTTGCTTGAAAAAAATACTCGGCTTGGTAAGAAGTTGTCGATAACCGGCGGGGGACGATGCAATATCACCAATGCCGAAGAAGACCGACATTTGTTATTATCTCATTATGGCTCGGCGGCGAAGTTTTTGTTTTCGCCGTTTTCCCAATTCGGGGTAAAAGAGACCTTTGCCTTTTTTGAGGCACACGGCTTGCCGCTCGTTGTTCAAGCGAATCAACGCGCCTTCCCGGCGACTGAAAAAGCCGTTGATGTTGTTAGGGTGCTTGAAAAGTATCTCAGGACCGGTCGCGCTGAAGTTCGAATCGGCGCGAAGGTTATTGGCTTCACCCAACAAGCTAACCAGATTACCGGCGTGAACATTGATGGTGAAATCCTCACGGCCGAATCATACATCCTCGCAACCGGTGGCCAGTCGCACCCGGAAACTGGATCGACTGGCGATGGCTTTCGTTGGCTGGAGAAACTCGGACACAGCGTGAAATCACCAACACCAACCATTGTACCGTTAGCGTCGCCAGATCGGTGGGTTCGATCACTCGCGGGCGTGTCACTCGATAATGCCAAAATCACTTTTTTTGTCACTGGGGAAAAACGATTGGTGTTAAAGGGTCGGGTGCTCTGTACCCACTTTGGTCTGTCGGGGCCGTTGATTCTCAATGCGGCCGGGAAAGTATCCGACTTACTTCATGCTGGGTCGGTCACCGCCGCGATTGACCTTTGGCCGACCGAAGATCTTGGCGCGCTGGATAAACGAGTGACCGGAGTTTTCGATGGTAATAAGAATAAGGCATTAAAGAATGTTTTAAAACTGATCGTGCCAGCCGGGACATCAGCGGCGATACTGACGTTGCTCACAGAAATTGATGGTGAAAAGAAGGTCCATAGCATTTCAAAAACTGAACGAAAAACTATTGTTCATCTGTTGAAAGCGCTGTCATTATCGATAACTGGATTGATGGGCTATGAGCGAGCCGTCGTCGCTGATGGGGGCTTGGCCCTGATGGAGATTGATCCAAAAACCATGCGTTCGCGAAAATACCCCAATCTTTTTATAACCGGCGATCTACTTGATATCAGTCGCCCGTCGGGCGGGTATTCGCTCCAACTATGTTGGACAACCGGGTGGGTAGCTGGTAGTCATGCCTAAGAAAAAAAGGAGCCGCGGGGCGACTCCTGTTAGGGAAAGGACGACTAGATAGATTGTTTGGTCCGTACTTGGACGCGGTACATGTCTTCAAGTTTTTTGGCGACGGCATCAACCTTGCGGATGATCCATATTGGTTTGTGAACTGCGAGGTCTTCGGCCGTGACGATCTTATCGTGGAGCAGGAGTTTCGGCGGGTAGTGATAGGTGCGCATCAACCGGTCCCAAAGTTCAAAGGAGAGAAATCCGGCGACGGCTTCGTTCGTATCTCGCCGATAATGGTGAAACTGATGGAAGGCGAATCTCCGCCGGAAGTATCCACAGAACTTCGAGTTCTCGATTCGACGTTTCCACCACTCAAATGGATAGTGATGAATCGAGTGGATAACTTCGTACAGATAGTAGGAGAAGGCGACGGCGATCATTCCACCGATGAGGATTGGCACACGAGGCCAGAGCAGGTGGAGCGGGATCAGAAAAATCGAGAAGAAAGCCCAGAATCCGAGCAACGACCACCACGGGAATGACGACCCTTCAAACTGTTCGGCTCGCTCCATCGAGTAGTCGCTGTAAACGCGACGGTTCGGATCGGGATCCACCTTCTTGGTGTAAATCAAGGTCCGATTATGGTGGGCTTCATGGCTGGTCTTAAAGCCAATCAAACCGCGGAAGATCCACCGAGCTCCAGGTCGATTGAAGAGCAGCACGAGGAAGCCGATGTTGTGCAACACGTAACGGTGGAAGGCCCACTCAAAACCGGCCATACCGAAATGCTGAATGCAGATGGTCAACGGCATGACCAGCAGCAGCCACCAACCGAGCGACATTTCCAACTGCCAGACATTCGGGAAAGCGAACCGAATCGTCAGCAGGTTGAGGGTAGTGAGTACTGCAACGAGCAGCGTAAACTTCGGGATCGACAGAGGTCGATCCTGCACATGAGTCATGGAGCGCCTCCATTCTTTTTTGGTTGTCAATGTGCCAAAGAACGGGCACATGTCGAGTGAGGTGAGTGCCAGTGTGTCGATGACTCTACCACCAGACAATCGCTTTGTCCATGGTAGGCAGTCGGAGGGAATGCTGTATACTATACATATGACAGAAGCGGAGGCCAAAACGCAACTCGAAGCCGAGGGGTGTCGCAATATTAGCGCCTGGCTCGATTCGCCGGATTTTTTTTATTCCGACCATTCGCACACTGAAGCGACGTCGCACATCGTGGTGTCTGGCCGGATGAGCCTGACCATGAATGGGGTTGAACACCAGCTCGGGCCGGGCGATCGGATTGATATTCCGGCGATGACCATTCATAGCGTCGTGATGGGCCCGGCCGGGTGCACCTACGTCAGCGGTGATAAATAATCTTATGACCGAGTCGCAACTCCGACAACTCTGTCAACAACTCCGCCGCGATATTCTTGTCAGTACGACCGCCGCTGGTTCCGGCCATCCGTCGTCGTCATTATCGGCGGTTGAACTTATCGCCGGATTGATGTTCGGCGGCGTGTTCCGGGCTGACCTGAAGAAACCAAAAAATCCGGTGAACGACAAGCTGATTTTTTCAAAAGGCCATGCCGCACCGTTGCTCTACGCATTGTATGCCGCGGCCGGTGCGGTCAAATCACACGAACTACTGTCGTTGCGAAAAAGATCGAGCCGCCTGCAAGGTCACCCAATGATGGACTTTCCCTACACTGAAATTCCGACCGGCTCACTTGGTCAAGGTCTGTCCGCCGGGTTGGGCATGGCGATCGCGGCGAAACTTGATCGTTCGCCGGCTCGAGTTTACGTTCTCCTGGGTGATAGCGAAATGGCGGAAGGTTCAGTTTGGGAAGCAATCCAAGTAGCAGCGACGCGCCATGTTGATAATCTGGTGGCCATTCTTGATGTTAACCGCCTTGGTCAAAGCGGTCCGACAATGCTTGGTCGAAACCTTCAAGCCTATGCGAGGCGGGTCAGTGCTTTCGGATGGAAAACTATTGTTATTGACGGCCACGATCTTCCGGCAGTGAAAAAGGCATATCGAATTGCACGACAAACCAAGGACCGACCGACGATGATTATTGCGGCAACCGTGAAAGGTCAGGGTGTGCCGTTGATGGCCGACAAACAAGGATGGCACGGGAAAGCGCTCAGCACTACTCAGCTTAACGAAAACCTCCCTGGACTTGGTCAAAAAAAGGACAGAACCACCGGGCTGATCGGCCGTTCCCGCGCCTACACTATGAAGTCAAAAAAGCCCAAGAAACTGGTCTTTTCGGTTTATCCGATAAAGGCCCTGGTTTCCCCCCGAAAGGCCTTTGGAGAGGCTTTATTGGCTTCTGGGAAGGCCTGGCCGGATCTGGTCGTCCTGGATGGGGAGGTTAAGAATTCAACCATGACGGATGGTTTTTTTAAGGCTTTCCCTGGTCGCTCAATTGAAAGCTATATTGCTGAACAAAACATGGTTGGGATGGCCGGGGGATTAGCTGCCGCGGGGAAACTGCCGGTCACCGCAACCTTCGCCGCGTTTCTAACCCGGGCGTATGATCAGTTGCGGATGCAACAGTACGCCGGAACGCACCAGATCTATGTTGGGACTCACGCCGGCGTTCACATCGGTCCGGATGGCGCATCACAGATGGGTCTCGAAGATGTGGCGATGTTTCGGTCACTGTCGAACACGACAATACTTTATCCCGCTGACGCGGTCGCGACCCAACGATTATGGTCATTGCTCGGTTCGGCCAAGGGAATAAATTATTTGCGTCTGACGCGATCCGATATGCCGATTATTTATTCCGGCAAACAAAAATTCCAAATCGGTGGGAGTCATATCTGGCGGAAAAGCTCTAAAGATGCCGCCACTATCGTGGCGGCTGGAATTACGGTGTTTGAATCCTTGAAAGCCGCCAATCAACTGGCCGATGAGGGGGTTAGTGTCAGCGTTATCGATTGTTATTCGGTTCAACCGATAGACGCGGTTACGTTGCGAGCGGCCGCCCGCCGAACGAAGCACCTCATCGTCGTGGAAGATCACCGTCCCAGCGGAGGATTGGCCGACGCGGTTCGGATTGCCCTTGGGCCGCTAGCCGGAACCGTCATGTCATTAGCGGTTCACGGTATTCCGCATAGCGCCACCCCGGAACAGCAACTCCGCGACCATGGACTTGGCGCCGCCGCGATCATCCGGGCGGTAAAAAAAGTGGCCCGATAAAACAAAACCCCCGACGATTTCGACGGGGGAGTTGTTTGTAGTTCTGCCGATTTATCGGGAGAAACCGCCGGTGCGCGGGGCGCGGGGTTCGAGCGGGCGAGCTTCGTTGACCGTTAAAGACCGGCCATCGAGCTCCTTACCGTTGAACATCGCAATCGCGGCTTGGGCTTCTTCTTCGGTCGCCATTTCGACGAAACCGAAACCTTTTGAACGGCCTGACATCCGATCCATAATGATCGTTGCCGAGGTGACGTTGCCTGCTTGGGCAAAGGCGGCCTGGAGGGCGTCTTGGGTGGTGCTGTAGGACAGCCCGCCGACGTATAACTTGGTTGCCATAGATTGTGTGAGGAGGGTGCGAATAAAGTCGTAAGTCGACCTTTTCGTTCTGAGCTTCGGACGAAACCGGAAACGGGAACAGTGCTTACGGGAGTAGTGTAGCGGAAAGGCCAGGGCTTGTATAGGGACAGGTAAACGTGCCTAACTCCGACTTTTTCTGCCGGAGAAAGGTATGTTGGGCTTGCCAACGAACCATTTTTTTGGTAGGGTTCAGCGGTATATTTTTGTTCGTACTGGTAGCATCATTCACGTTGTCGCCCTAAGCTGAACGGGGTGTGGCGCAGTTGGTAGCGCGCATCGTTCGGGACGATGAGGCCGTGGGTTCAAGTCCCGCCACCCCGACCAAGTTGGGGCGACAGCAGAAACCGATTTTTTTCTCAATGGTCACCCAACACGGCGTTCGACATTTAGGGATCATCATGGACGGCAACCGTCGCTGGGCCAAGAAGCGCGGCTTGCCGACGCTGGCTGGCCATCGTCAGGGATATAAGGTGGTGAAAAAGATGGGGGACTGGTGCCTCGATCGGGGCATTGAAATTCTTACGATTTACGCCTTCTCAACGGAAAATTGGAACCGCTCAAAACGCGAAGTCGGGTATTTATTTGACCTGTTGTTGATGGCCTTGATGAAGGAAGTCAACGGTTTACACAACAAGAATATCCGAATCACAGTTATCGGCCGCGTTCATGAACTGCCAAAGCGCTTGCAACAACATATCGCCAAGGCGATGGATCTGACTAAAGACAATACCCGTGGAACTCTGCAATTGGCGATTAACTACGGCGGTCGGGCCGAGATCGTTGATGCGGTGAAAAAGGTGTATCGAATAGCTAAATCGGCTTCAGCCATTACCGAAGAATCGATCAGTGCGGCTTTGTACACCGCTCATCAACCGGAACCGGACATGATTATCCGGACTTCCGGTGAACAGCGTTTGAGCGGGTTCCTGGCCTGGCAAGGTGTTTACAGTGAACTCTATTTTTTAAACAAAAACTGGCCGGATTTTACCGCACGGGATCTGGACGAAGCATTACTTGAATACAAACGCCGCCAACGGCGATTCGGCAGATAAAGAATATATGTTCAAGCCCGGGTCGGAACGACTCGGGCTTGGTCAGGCTACACGACTGTTGGCCACCAGTATTCTTCTTTCTCGTTCTTGATCAGAACGGGTTTGCCCAGATGATCCGGGCAGAAAGGACAAAGAGTGGTTGACTTGATCCGGTGAGTAAGACGCTCGATCGGGTACGCGTTATCCACCTGGTGCGGGCAGACGATCATCTGCCCTTGTTGGACTGTCCGATGCATCGGATTGCATTTGAGCCAGTCCAGCACGTGCGGCGTGCCGATATACGCCATAGCCTCCTCCTTTGGTCGGCCGGTCTGACTCCACTATGACCCTCTTTTTTTAGGACGTAAAGAGCTACGCTGAGCGGTGAAAAAGTGCTATACTTCAGCTCTATGCAGGGTTGTTTTGCGTTACTGAATCGGAGGCCGCGATTGAGTAGATTTTTGGCTATATGAGCGATCTCTTTGACGATCAATATTCGGCCGATCTTCGGACGCAGGCACCCCTGGCTGATCGCATGCGGCCAAAGACGTTGGATGAATTTATCGGCCAGGACCAGGTCATCGGCCCAGAGACGATTCTTCGGCGGGCCGTCACGAATGACGAGCTTTTTTCAGTCATCCTCTGGGGCCCGCCGGGAACGGGCAAGACCACCCTAGCCAGGATTGTCGCCGCCCAAACAAAATCGATCTTTGTCGGGTTATCGGGCGTGCTCAGCGGCAAAGAGGATTTGCTGAACGCCGTCCGGCAGGCGACCGATCGCCGGAAATTCCAACGCCAGCGAACCATCCTCTTCGTCGATGAAATTCATCGCTGGAACAAGGCCCAGCAGGACGCCCTCTTGCCCTACGTCGAAAACGGAGTCATCACGCTGATCGGCGCGACGACGGAGAACCCGAGTTTCGAAGTGATCGGGCCGCTTCTCTCGCGGACGAAAGTTTTTATTCTTGAGCGATTATCGTCGGAGCACCTTCGGAAGATTCTTGAACAGGCCTTGCATGACCGGGAGCGGGGCTACGGTCGGAAAAAAATCATTGTCGAACCGAAGGCGATGGACCTGCTGACCACGGCGGCCAACGGCGACGCTCGAACGGCCCTGATGACGCTGGAGATTGCGGTGAAAGCCACTGCGCCGACCAAGGGGCAACGTACCATTACCGCCGCGACGATCACCGAGGCCTTCCAGAAACCGCAACTCCTCTACGATAAAAAGGGCGAAGAACATTATAACGTCATCTCCGCCTTCATCAAATCGATGCGCGGTTCAGATCCGGACGCGGCCTTGTATTGGCTCGGCCGGATGATCGAGGCCGGAGAAGACCCGCTGTTTATCGCCCGGCGAATGGTCATTTTCGCGTCGGAAGACGTCTCGATGGCCGATGTCCACGCCTTGCCATTAGCCCTCGCCTGTTTCCAAGCCTGCGACGTCATTGGGTATCCTGAATGCGCCATCACCCTGTCCCATGTGGCGGCCTACCTCGCGACCTGTCCGAAGTCGAATGAAACCTATGTTGCCTACAACGACGCGATGGAAGATGTTCGGGCAAGCGGGAACGCGCCGGTTCCGTTGCACCTTCGCAATGCACCGACAAAACTGATGAAAGATATCGGCTATCATCGCGGGTACAAATACTCCCACGACGACGATTCCAACCAGCAATTCCTACCTGACAGGCTGAAAGAGAAAAAATATTACCACCCGAAACGTAATCCCTTTCGTACCTCATGATCCCGTTTTTACTCAAGACGCTTCTAATCCCGTTAGAAATGCCAAATGCAATTTCTTGGAATGGGCATCGAATAATGCAACCGCTATGATTAAAAGCCGAATGTCATGGTTGTACTCATTTCTAACGGGACTAACGGGATGATTCACTTTAAGCCATTTCGTTTCGGTCGGGCAGAACGCGTGACCATTGGTATCCTGGTCGGCTTGACCGTCCTGGTGGTCGGCATATCGACCATCCCGGCGATTGCCGATTGGTACAACCGCCTCAACAAGGTTTGGACCGACTGGGCGATTGCCTACGGGTATTTTGGTGGTTTTCTCGCCGCGTTGGTCGGCAATCTGACGGTGATCATTATTTTTCCTTATACCATCGTCACATTTTTTCTGGCGACGACGGGGGGTCTTGACCCTTTTGTACTCGGGGTACTAACCGGGGTCGGCGCCTTTCTCGGGGAACTCTCCGGGTATAGTATCGGCCGCTGGGGGTCAAAAAAGTTTCAACAAGCCAAACCGGAAGAATATGACGCCCTTGAACGCATCGTCAACCACCGTCCGATTTTTGTTCAATGGCTGCTGTTTCTTTTTTCCCTGCTTCCGCTTCCGGATGATATCTTGTTCATCCCGCTGGGGATGTTGCGGTATCCGCTCTGGAAGCTGACCTGGCCCTCGCTCCTGGGAAAAATCGGGGCGGGCTTAATTATTACCTACTCGGGGAGCTGGTTAATTCGTTTTGTGAGCACGGCTGATGCCACCTCGCCTGAAGCAATCATGAGCCAGCTCGGCGGGCTGTTCACCCTGACCTTAACGATGTATGCCCTCTTTAAATTAGACTGGACGAAGATGATGCATCGGTTGCTGGATAGCCACCCAAAAACACGCCGGCCGCAGCCTAATCACCTTACCCCGACTCTATGACCCCGCTAGAGTGGCCCGAGTTTGGTGTGGTACACTTTTCTCATGCATCGTTTTTCTATATTTTTAACGCTCTCACGGAATGACCCATGACCGCTGGCTTGATACGAAAGCAATGATTGAGGACAAATTCACCGTCACTGCCCAAGGCCAAGAACGGCTGGACGATGGGCCTGGCACGTTCGAATTTCTCGAGTTCACCACGCCCGCCGGGTCGATGCGGTTCGAATACGAACTGCGTCCGCGGATTACCGGAAAACACGCGCTTGGCGGCCACAAAGTCGGTGTTGGTTCCCGCGTTGCCTATGAATACAGTCCGGACGAGCAGGTCGGCCGTCTGACGGTTTTGAAGAAAGTCAACGGATTGTGGCAGGAAATGGATGACCCAAGCGCCTTACTGGTCTAATCAATGCCGGAACTCCCTGAAGTCGAAACAATTGCCCGTGAATTAGACGAAGTGATGCCACGGGCCTGGGTGACGGGGCTCGCTGTTCGACTGCCGAAAATCGTCAAAGTGCCTGTGGCGCGTCTGCGGCGGGCACTGGTTGGATCGACCATTCGCCGGGTTCACCGCCGGGCCAAGTTATTATTGATCGATTGCAGCTCAGGCCAGACTGTCCTGATCCACCTGAAAATGTCCGGACAGCTCATCTGGCGTTCTCGGACCGGTCGACTGCGCGTGGGTGGTCATCCGATTCCACATGGAATTGAGCACCTACCCAACAACTACAGCCATGTCATCTTTACGACCACCCACGGCACTTTGTTTTTTAATGACCAGCGTCAATTCGGCTTTGTCAAATTAGTGAGGACAAATCAACTGGAACAGTGGCTTGAGAACCAAGGGTACGGCCCCGAACCGCTCAGCGATGATTTTACGCTGGGTGTCTTTGAGGGGATTTTGAAACGGCACCGGGTGAAGCGCATCAAGCCAACCTTAATGGATCAAACCGTGATTGCCGGGATTGGGAACATTTACGCCGACGAATCATTATTTTACGCCCGGGTCCGACCAACCCGGCGCATCAAAACGCTGACGCCGACGGAGCAACGCGATCTCTGGCGGGGGATTCGCCACGTCATGAACCTGGCAATTAAGCACAAGGGCACAACGGCCGATGCCTATCGGACCGCCAACGGGCAAAAAGGAAAAATGATGCCGTTTCTCCGGGTCTATGGCCGGGCTGGCCAGCCCTGTCGGCGTTGTAACGGCACGATAAAAAAAATAACCCTGGCCGGGCGGGGGACGCATTATTGCCCGCGGTGCCAGCGGTAGGTTGATGTAAAAATCGGTGGCTACTACCCCGGTTCTGATTGTAGGAAAATCCTGGCCAATCGGAGTTCTTCGTATGAAAAACTTTCGCCGAGTATTTTCCGCGCCGGCGACAGATTCCACCCGCCGGATTGATGGAAGGCCTGGGCGATCTGGTCGAACCGTTGCGGATCGGGCCGGAGGTGCTCGAGTTCAAGGCTGGCGCCGGAACGCTGTAACGTTTCAATGGGGCTGGGAATGGGACCCGGGACCAGACCGCGTTGTCTGGCGATGACTTCAATCCCCAGTCCCCGCTTCAGCATTTCCTGCGTTTGATCGTAGGTCTGGCCGAGCAGGTTGTCATCCAGCTTGGCCATTTCGCCGATGATCCGAGGCCGTTCGGGTAGGTTGCGTTGGGTGGCATAGTCTTTGATGGTCCGCAGAAAGACTGGGCCCAAGCTGGCCAATTTACTCCGGCCGACACCCGAAACCTGGGCAAAGCTGGCCGGCCGCTGCGGAAAAAAAGTGGCCATATCCTGCAAGCTATGGTCGCCGAAGATCACGAACGGCGGCACCTGACGGGCGTCAGCCAAGCGTTTTCGGAGTCGGCGCAGACGTTCGAAGAGTTCCTGGTCGAAGGCCGACGGCTGACCGGCGGCCGCGGTTGGGGCGGTCAGCGGCTGGCAGACATCGCAGGTATGGCAGTTCACTTGTTTCCACCGTTCACCAAAATATTCCAGTAGATACCGGCGCCGACAGGCCGGATGATCGGCGTATCGAACCATGTCTTGCAGTTTGTCTTCAGCTCGTCCGCGCTCAACGTGATCCTCAATCTGCCTGATAAAAAACCGATGTTTTATAACGTCGCCAACCGACCAGAACAGCAGGCATTCACTGGCCAGCCCGTCCCGTCCAGCCCGGCCGGTTTCTTGATAGTATCCCTCGACTGATTTCGGCAGGTCATAATGAATGACCTGACGCACATCAGGCTTATCAATGCCCATTCCAAAAGCGATCGTGGCGACGATCACCCGGGTTTGATCGCGAATGAACCGTTCCTGGGTGCGTTGACGTTGACCACTGTCAAGTCCAGCATGGTAGGGGAGGGCCGCGATACCATGGCGTTGCAATTTTTCAACCAGCCGCTCGGTTCCTTTGCGGGAGAAACAATAAATGATCGCGCTACCGGTCTGGTCGCGACGTAACCGATCGAGGAGGACTGGAAACGCACCACGTTTTGGCCGGACGGAATAGGTAAGATTGGGCCGGTTGAAGCTGGAGATGAATAATCGGGGTTGATCGAGGTGAAGATGCGTGACAATGTCCTGTCGGACCTTGGTCGTGGCGGTGGCGGTCAGGGCAATCACCGGTACATCCGGCCAATCCTGCCGCAACTGACCAAGGCGGCGATAGTCCGGTCGGAAATCGTGGCCCCATTCCGAAATGCAGTGAGCTTCGTCAATCGCAATGCATGACACGGTCAGCGCTCGTAGCCACTCCCGGAACGATGGCTGGGCCAATCGCTCCGGCGCCAGGTAGAGGAGTTTCAACTGGCCGGAGGCGGCTTGGGATTGGACCGCCGCGATGGCTTGGGCGTCGAGCGAACTGTTGAGGTAGGCGGCCGGAATGCCATTTGCCCGTAACGCGTCGACCTGGTCTTGCATTAAAGAAATAAGCGGGGAAATAACGACGGTTACTCCGTCGAAGATCAGCGCCGGTAACTGAAAACACAGCGATTTGCCGCCGCCGGTCGGCATCAGGACGACGGCGTCTCGGCGCTGGAGCAGGTGGGTGATGATGTCCGCCTGCAGCGGGCGGAAGGCGTCGTAACCGAAATGTTGTTTCAAGCGCGCGGCCAGCGTATCAAAAACCCAGGAGCCGACGAGTGTATCTGACATGGTCGCCCCCTTAGGTCTTACGAAGACGACCGCGTCGTTCCAGGGTTGTTATCCGTGCTTCAAGCTGGACGAATTCCGGCTGATAGACGGCCTGACCAAGCCGGCGGTTGGCTGAGTCCAGTTGGGCATCAACTCGGTCAAACCGCGCTTCCATCTGCGTAAAGCGTTCGTCTACCTGAGTGAAGCGTTCGTCAATGTGCGCGAAGCGTTCGTCTACCTGCTCAAATCCTTGTTTGACCAGGCGGCCGATATCGTCAGTGATTTCAATCTTGATGCCGTCGAATCGACGATTCATCCGAACAAAACCCTCTTTGACCAGGGTCTCTAAACGCTCAAATTTCTTCCCAATGTTTATGTTGGGCATAGTGATACTACCTCTCCACCACCAGTCTCTGCTACCAGACAGGATAGGTCATCAGGCGGACCGTGTCAAGCCCGGAAAAGATGAAATCCTCCAGTACCGGTAGAAAGGAGAAGAAGTCTTGGGTGATAAAATTCAGAGCGCTACTCTAAAACCACCACCGGTACAGGGCCAGGGCGAGAGCCAGACCGATGATGCCGCCGACAACCGCCTGGAGAGGGGTGTGGCCGACGCGTTCAACCAGACGCGCTGGATATTTGGCCTCCATTTCATCCGGGAGATCTTTGATCAACATATTGATCGCCTTGCCGTGCTGGCTGAGAAACTGGCGCAGGCCGATAGCGTCCCGGATTATCAATAACGAGAAGATCAGGCTGATAGCGAAGGCGGCCGAATCCATGCCCTCATGAAGACCGACGACGGTGGTCAAGGAGACGACGAAGGCGGTGTGGGCCGAGGGCATGCCGCCGTACTCCTGCAAGCTCGACCAGCGAAATTCCCCCCGCGAGGCTTGTATGATAAACTTGATCAACTGCGTCAGCAGTCCGGAAATCAGGGCAATCAGTACTAACTTCGGAAATGGCATATGGTGGAAAATGTGTACGCCGTGCTCTTTGGAGCCGTTCAGGGTTTAACCGAGTTCCTCCCTGTTTCGAGTTCCGGGCACCTGGTCTTGTTTCATAGTATAACAGATTTCCGCGTCGGAAATGAACTGGCCTTTGATGTCGCCCTCCACCTCGGTACCCTGTTGGCCTTGTTGGTCTTTTTTTGGCATGATCTCATCAACCTGGTGCGGGCGGGCTGGCGTTCCGTCGTGATGCGGCGGATCGGCGATGATCAGCAGAAACTATTTTGGCTGTTGGCGGTCGCGACCGTCCCGGGCGCGATCGGCGGGGTTCTGCTCGAAACGTTGGCCGAATCGACGTTTCGGTCTGATCGCCTGGTAGCAGTCATGTTGATTCTCGCTGGTGGCGCGCTGTGGTGGATTGATCGGATTCGGCCGCGCGATCGTTCAATCGGGCACCTCGGCTGGTTGAGTGCAATCGTCATTGGCCTCGGCCAAGCCCTCGCCTTGATCCCCGGCGTGTCCCGCTCCGGGGCAACCATGACCATGGCCCGCTGGTTCCGACTCGACCGTGAATCTGCGGCGCGGTTTTCATTTCTCTTGGCCACCCCGATTATGCTTGGCGCCGGCGCAAAAAAAATTCTCGATGTCACGCAAACATCGGTCACGAACGAACAGGTTCGCGCCTATGTCATCGGCGGCATCACGGCCGCGGTCGTCGGTTATCTCGCGATCCGGTTCATGCTTCAATTTATCAGCCGCCATTCCTATGGTATTTTTGCCCTCTACCGGTTGGTTCTCGGTCTAGTCGTCCTGCTCCTTCTTCGTTAATAGAATCACAAAACACCGCCGAGTCATTCGATCGGACGGTGTATTGTTTGGATGGTCTTACATTTTTTTCGGCGCTTGCCGGAGGGCGAGCATGGTCAGCCCGACCGTCCCAAGCGTCAGGACCCAGGGCCACCAGGGCAGAACCGAACAGCCGTAATTGCGATGGACAAAAATCAGGGCGATGGCGCCGCCGAGGGCGATGACCGCCGGCCAGATCCGCGTGACCGGGACGAAAGCGAACAGGAGCGCCACGATGGCCAGGTAGCCGACCACGATCAGCACCCAGAGCGAATTTTTCATGGTTGTGCACTTGAGGGTGTTGTTGAGCGTTGCGGAGGTATTCGTATTCGCCGGTTCAAGCGCGGTATTCGTGTTGGCATTCGTCGTCGTATTGGTGTTGGCGTTGCCGTTCGCATTGGCGTTGGCGGCGGTATTGGTGTTGCTGTTCACATTGGTATTAGTGGTAATGATTGGGGCCGCCGCGCGAACGGTGACCGCGACTTGATCAATCACGCCGCTGGCGGAGCGGGCTTCGATGGTGCCGGTGCCGACCGTGGTGGCGACGAATTTTCCACGCTCGTCGATCGTCCCAATCTCGCCGCTGACGACCCAGGTCGGACTGAAATCAGTAACGATATTATTGCGTTGGTCAAAACCCTGGGCGGTAAAGGTTCGTGAATTGCCAACCGAAACAACTTCCGGTTGTGAGTCGGGGTTGATGTCAATTTCGGACAGGGCCCCGGGCGCGACCGTAATCGTGGCGGTCGCGGTAAAGCTTTGATAGGTCACGAGGATTTTCCACTGGCCGACTTTGCCGGCGCGATAGGTCGCGCTGACAACACTGCCGAGCGGGTCGTCAGTTGAAAAATTACTGTCAATTGTGACATTCGTAGCGATGCCACTGGCGTCCGTCGCAGTGACGGTAAAAGCCACCGTTTGATCGGCATTGACTGTGGCCGTGGCCGGGGATACGCTGATGGCGGTGGCCGGGCCGGCGGCCTGGACGCGGGCGACTCCCACGCCGAGAAGCAGTAATGAAAGAGTCAGCGCCCTCCCGAGGTACTGTGTCTGCATAGACAGAGAGATTATGAAATAAGTTCGCCGTATAAGACCAAGCGTTGCTTGGTGGAATAGAGCGGGGTACAGGTGAAGATCGTCAGCCGCGGCGCGGCGGTGTTATCGAGAATCTCGACCCGATTTGGATCGACCACCTCGCGCCCGCTGATGCGATAATCATACTCTTTTCCTCGCCAATAGACAATAACCGGCTCGCCGTCCCGGACCTTGTCCAGTAAGTAGAGGGTCGAATTACTCGGCGGCAAGTATTGCCAGCGGTGGCCGGAAAGGACCGTGTTTCCACCGCCGGCCGGGTTGGAGGTGTTGGGGAGGTGCCAGATGCCGCCGCGGTCCAACGTTTTTTCGGTCGGCCCGTCAAAAATCTGCATATCGATGCCGATGCTCGGAATGAGCAGGCGGTTTTCCGTCGGCACCGGCCGGCTGCCGATGACTGGGAGTTGGCGCAACTGGGCCAGGGCGGCCGCCCCGCCGTTGACGTTTTGGATGTTTGTTTGGTAGGGGAATGTTGGGACTGGTTTTTTTACGGCGAATCCGACCGCCGGCCAGAGCGGATAGGAAATAATGCCCGCCCCGATGACCATCACCAAAACGGGAAAAACCAATACCCAACGCCCCATCCCGCGGCGTGGCCGGGGATGGGGTGGAGTGTTAGCGATACTTGGGTTAGCGACTGACGAGTCCATGCCGTTTGCGCATTCGACCGGCCCAGAGACCGCCGAGGGCGATCAAGGAGAGACCAAAGGCGAACAGCGCGTAGTCGCGAGTTGAGACGCCGGTTGTCGCCAGGCCGAGAACTTTCGGGACCTTGACGGTTACGGTGGCGCGAGCTTCGGCCGACATGCCATCGGCGGTCACGATGGCGACGTTGGTGTACTTACCGGCTTTGACATTGGCGCCGACGCGGACTTGGTAGTTGATCGTCCGTTGGTGGTTCGGCTCAAGGGTGCCGAGACTCCAGCTCTTCGTCTGACCGCCGCCGTCAACGTAGGTGAAGCCGTCGGGCAAGGTGTCGGTGACGACGACATTGACCGCGTCGCCATCGCCAATGTTTTTGATAACCAGGGTGTACCCGACGAGTTTACCAGGATTGGTGGTCGTCGGATTGGCTTTCTTCGTGATGGTCAAATCCGGCGAGGTCGATGAACCGAGGATGATCGGAACGCGGACTTCGACGTTCGAGGTCGCGCTGACCTTACCGGTGTTTGTTCCTTGCGCCGAAGCGGTATTGGTGTAGATCCCCGCCAGTTGACCGGCGCTGATGTTGGCCACGTAGGTGGTCGTGACTGAAGCGCCAGGAGCCATCTCGCCGAGGGCGAAGGTTTTCGTCCCGAGGCCGCCGTCGACAAAGGTGAAGCCGGTCGGCAGAAGATCGGTCAGGTTGACCGCGTGGGCGGTGTCCGTCGCGCTGGCCGCGTTGGTGACGACAACCGTGTAGGTCACCGTCTTACCCGGGTTGGTGAAGCCGATGACGTTGTTTGCCTTCGTGATCGACAGGCTTGGCGTCGAGGTAATCGTTGTCGTCTCATCATCCGTGTCGCAGTGCTGGACAACCGCTTGCTGGGCTGTCAGCATTTGGCCACAAACCTGAACGACGTTCGTCACCACTGTGTTGTTCGGAATCGGGGAAGCGGCTTGCATGGTGACCGTGACCGAGCCGAAGTCGCCGGGAAGTTTCGCACCAAGGTTCCAAGTGACCACTCCGCTATTCAGTGTTCCAGGAATTGAAGCCGACACAAAGGCCATGTTCGCCGGAATTGGGTCGGTGATAACCAGGTTGGTTAAGGCGGCATTACCCGTGACAGTCCAGGCGAGGGTATAAATTACTTGTCCGCCAGCAATAACCGGATCGATGTTATCGGTCTTGACGATGTTGACGGCGAAATCGGAATTGACTTCGGTCGTGGTCGTGTCGCAGTCTTGCTGTTCCACGTCCGCGTTGAGGCAGGCGGTATTTTCGATGATCGTGCCATCGGTCAATGGGGTCGCTACCCTCGTTTGGTAGGTGACTGTTCCGGTCGCGCCAGCCGCGCGGTCGTCGAGCGTCCAACTCAACGTGCTCGTCGAATCATTCGGCGTACAGGTGCCGGTGGTGGTGCCGCAAGTAATACTAGCCGGGACATAGGTCGTGTTGGCCGGAATTGCATCGGTGATCACAGCATTGCTGACGAATCCTTGGCCGGTGATGGTCCAGGTCAGCGTGTAGGTAATCACGCCACTGGCTTCAACTGGATTCGGGGTTCCGACTTTTTCAATATCAACCGTGGCTTGGTGGTCGTTGTTGGTGATCGTGCAGATCTTCGTTTCGCCGAGGGCGATTGTGCTGTCGCAGTTGTCGTACGAATCGGCATAGCCCGTCGGACCAGTCTCGGTGACGTTGTAGCTTCCGGCATCGAGCGAAAGAACCGTTCCGTTTTCATCACCGGGGAAGCTGGCCGTAGGTTGCACATCAGTACCGTCGACATTCATCGTGAAGTCGTCGGCTTCGAAGTTTCCGCCGTTATCGTTAATGACGTGTTTAACAACAATCAGGTGCGGCGTGTCATCGGTGTTCGTCACATAGCAATACTTGGTTTCGCCAATGCCGATCGAACTGTCGCAGTCGCCGAGGTATTCAGGCGTGTAACCCGGGAACGGGTTTTCCGTGACATTATAACCGCCGGCGTCGAGGGTAACCGTCGTGCCCTGGTCCGATCCAGGGAAGGAAGCGGGGGAGACGTCGGTGCCGTCGACATTCAAGGTGAAGTTCGAGGGAATTGCGTCACCGCCGTCATCGTTGAGGACGTACTTATAGACAATCAATTGCGGGGCAATGTCGTCGTTGGTGATCTCACAGGTGGCGGACTCACCGAGTTCAATAGTAATCTCATCACCATCTTGCGTACCGCCTTCACATTCCCAGCCACTCGCCGAGTATCCCGCGGGACCGGTGGATTCGCTCAAGGCGTAGGTACCAGCCTCGAACGTAGAATCACTGGAAGCTCCGCCGGGGCCGGAGATTGATGTCGGGCCATCGGCTGTCAATGTCCAATCCGCAGCCACAGCCGTACCGCCGTTGTCGGTGATGACATTCTTTATCAGGGTCAATGACGGAATCTGGTCGTTATTAGTTATCGTGCAGGTGATATCTTCGGCCTCGTTCAAAGTCACTGTGTCGCCAAGATTCTGGGGGCAACCCTCGTCGCCGGTAAGGAAGACGAAGTCGTACCCGGCCAGATCGGCTTCATCCAAGGCGTAGGGAGTATTAGCGTCAACGATCAGCGTTTGCCCGGAGTTCACGGTTGTACCACCAATCGTCAAACCGAACGAATTTTCACCAGCCAAACCGCCGTTATTATTGATGACTTCTTTGATCAGGGTGATGGTTGGAGCGACATCGTCATTGGTAATAGTGCAGGTCACGTCCTGATCGACATCGATCGTCAGCTCGTTGCTGGTTAGTAAACCGCCGTCGCAAGACCACGGGCTTGGCGTGTAGCCAGGTGGACCGTTTTCCGAAAGCGTGTAGGTTTCGTTTGCGAGCACCGTGTGGAAGATGATCGAATCACCGGTGTCGCTGAAGCCTTGGTCGCCAGCCGCCGTCAGTTCCCATTGGCTAGCAGTTTCGTTACCACCGTTATCCCAGGTAAGTGCTTTTATGAGCTTCAGGGTAGGGGCCACGTCATCGTTCGTGATCTCACAGGTGACATTTTCACCGAGACTGATAGTGATTTCACTGCCATCTTGGCTACCGCCTTCACAGCTCCAGGTGCCAGCGGTGTATCCGGCCGGACCAGTGGATTCGCTCAGGATATAGGTACCCTGCTTAAAGGTGTCGTCGCTGACCGTGCCACCCGCACCACT
>ORJL011502474.1_pt1 | contig 28313 bp, 16 predicted proteins | sample 1779941 | NCBI WGS metagenome assembly ORJL01 (sample SAMEA104232317, study PRJEB22302) | groundwater metagenome | biome: forest; feature: aquifer; material: groundwater | place: USA | collected 2011-08-07 | depth 5.8 m
TCCTCTCGTCGGTTCAATATTTAGAGCCTGTCGGGGAATTCGATTTGTCATCGCGAGGAGGCCAAAGGCCGACGTGGCGATCTCCTGAAATCAACTAGTTACAGGAGATTGCCACGTCGTCGCCCATCCTTCGACAAGCTCAGGATGAGCGACTCCTCGCAATGACGAACTATCAACTCTTCGCCAATTCTATCAACCTCTTCGGCCCGACCGGATTCGCCTCGGCCTCGCCGCGACAGGCGAACCAGCACTTGGTGCAATTAATGATGGGAATGTTCTTTCTGGAATATTCCGTGAAATGACAATATCTGGGCAGCTCCGAACACGGCTGCAGATATCCATCAGGCGTCACCTGAACCCACCTAATACCCGCCTTGCAGTTGGGAATGCCCTTGTTCATCACATATTCCGGTATCCTGCCAAGATAATAGTCGGAATTTTTGACGTTCCTATTCGCGCGCTTCAGCTCCTTTATCTCGTGGATAACAGAAACGAGCTTTTCGTAATTTTCGGGCGACATGACATGGTCGTGGTTATCGTTCTTGTGCGGACAATATGTGCTGAAAGATATCCCCACGCCCCACTCGTGCGACTTTTTGGCGAGCGGAACGATGTGGTCAAGGTTCGTCTCCATGATCACCGTGTTGAACGCCATATTGAATCCCTTGGCCGCAAGTTCGGGGACGATCTTTGTGATCTTTGCAAAGAGGCCGGGGACGCCGCGCATCTTGTCGTGCGTGTCATCGGTAAAATCAAGAGACACAGAGAGCTGGTCCACGCCGGCGTCAAAGAGCTCTTTCGCGCGCTCCTCGGTCAAGAGCGTGCCGTTCGTCACGATCGCCACATAGTGGGCATAGGGGCGCAGCCTTTTTATTATCTCGTGCAGGTTCCTGCGAATCATCGGTTCGCCGCCCGAGAGCGACAGAACGACCGGCCGGAACAACTTAACGGCGGCCGAATAGTCGTCTATCTCCGGCGGACTCTTCTCTTCCCAATATCCGCAGAAATTGCACTTGGCGTTGCAGCGCTTTGTGACCTCAATATTGAGCCACCGCGGGCGGGAGCGTATAAGACAACGCGCGTAATAGACGACCCCGCGCCACGCCGGCGGTCTTTTATGGTTCCGTTGGTATTTTTTCATTGCGCACAGGGCCTAACATAACCTAAACTCTTTGGTCAATTATTACTTAATACGGAGTAGCACCCTTTAGGGTGCGCTAAGTTCAACTGGCGCAGCCTAAAGGCTGCTACTCCGTAACTAATTTATGAAATCAAAATTTATTATTTTCATCCCGACCGACACGCGCGAGGCAACGGCGAACAGTTTCAACAAGGTCGCCGGCATTCCGCTCTTCCTGCGTTCGATCCTCTCGCTGAACCAGACGGGTGTGGGGGCATTCACCATTGTCGCCCCTTTGAGCCATCGCCGCCACCTGTTGAAACTGTGGCAAAAGACGGTCAAGAACCGCAATATTCACCTGAACCTTGTCCTGGTGAAGGACGGCCATCGGTTGTCTGCCGATGAGCTCGCGGAGCTGAAGGAAAAGGTCGAACCCTCGGCATTTTTTATAAACGCCAATTATATCCTTCCCGGCATAGCTTCGACGCTGAAGAATTTCATGAGTTGCAGGATCAACGCCCACGAGATATACACGTTGAAACCTGCCAGTAAGAAGAGCGCAATTGTGGGATTTTCGGCGCAGAACCTTGATGAAATGGCCGTTAAGACAAAGAGCTACCCGTTGACGATCGAAGAATTTCTGAACGAACTGACGGCCGGAAAAAATCGGCACTATGTCCCCCTTGCAGATGAAGGAATCATCGTCCAGAAATTCTCTGAGATAAAGATAGCCGAGAAGATGTTGACGGAGGACATCCGCAAAAAGACGCCGATGTTCGTCGCGCGAGAGCTCAATAAGCGCATCTCGCTTCCGTTGAGCCTCATCCTTGCAAAGATGCGCATCACTCCGAACACGATCACGGTGATAAACATCTTCATCGGCCTCTCCGCCGGCATTGGCGCCGCCGGCAGGACATATCAGGGAGTCCTATTGGGTGCTATTCTCTTTCAACTCGCGTCCATAATTGACGGCTGCGATGGTGAGGTGGCCAAGCTCACCTTTCGCACCTCGAAATTCGGGCAATACATAGATTCGCTCTCCGACAATCTATCGCTCGCGGCGTTCTTGACCGGCATGATGATCCACGAATACAGGATCACCGGTTCCTATGCCTCTTTCGCCTGGGGCGGGGCGCTGATACTGGGCGCGCTGGCGATCATCCTGATCATGTCGGCATATTTGGGCAAATACACCGACTCGGCCAGCTTCGTCACATACGACAGGGAATTCCTGCAAAAACTGTCTCCGGAACGGACACCGCGGATCGTGCAGTTCCTGCTGAAATATTTCAAGATGCTCTTCAAAAAGGACCTCTTCTCGTTCATGATCCTGATATTCGCGCTCTTCGGCGTGCTGAACTGGTGGTTCTACATAATGACGGTGGGCGTCGTGGTAGGCGCGGGGCTGCTTGGATATCTGGGGCTGGACCCGGAGAGGTATCGGAAGGTGTAGTTGCAGAGCTTGCTCTGCCAAGTTCGTAGCGCAGGACTTTAGTCCTTCTAGATTTGGCAGGTCTAAAGACCTGCGCTACAAATTCAGGCAAAGCAAGCTTTGCCACTACAGTAATATGAAGAAAGTTATTATCTTCGATTTTGACGGAACGATCGTTGACTCAATGAACACGTTCGCCGATATAGCCTCGTCAGTCCTTAATAAATATTTCGGAACTCCATTGAAAGAGGCGCGACACCAGTATTTCGCGACATCGGGCCTCCCGTTCTTTGAGCAGATAGAACTCCTTCACCCAAAAGACGCGCGGAACAAGAGGGCGGCGGATGAATATGAGACGATAAAGAAAGAGAGTTATTTTTCGCACAAGAAGTTCGACGACGTTGATAACGCCCTTTCCATTTTGAACGAGAGAGGCGTCAAGACCGTTGTCTCGTCAAATAATTTTCAAGACCTCGTGGACGAGCTGGTCGAGAAACTGGAATTAAAGTTCGACCTTGTCCTTGGCTGGCGCGAGAATTTTTCAAAGGGTCGCGACCACTTTGAGTTTGCGCGCAATAAGTTCAGTTGCGGCAAGGGTGAAATGACCTTTGTCGGCGATTCGCTGAAGGACGCCGATCGAGCCAAGGAGTATGGCATTGATTTCATCGGAAAGACCGGGACGTTCACAAGACACGACTTTGAATGTTACAGCGGGGGTATCAAGGTCATTGATTCGCTGGTGGAGTTGGAAAAGATACTACAGGAGTAGCAGCCTTTAGGCTGCGCTAAGTGAATGCAGTTGGCGCAGCCTAAAGGCTGCTACTCCGCATTATAATGAAAGCACTAATACTAGCAGCAGGCAGAGGAGATAGGCTGGGGACGTGGACGCGCGACCGTCCAAAGGCCATGGTGCAGGTCGCCGGCAAGGCCTTGATCGACTATGTCCTGAAATGCCTGGACCTGCCTGAGATAGAAGAGATCGGGATCGTCACAGGATATAAACACGATATCCTTGAAGAACACATTGGATCGCTGGGCAAGACCGGCAAGAAAAAAATCCGCGTCTTTTATAACTCCGCGTTCAACGAGGGGAGCGTCCGCACAATAATGACGGCCCTCGATTTTCTGGACACAGACTTCATCATCCTGAACGCCGATCACATCTATCCCAAAAAATTAATAAAGAAATATCTGACGCAACGAAAGGGGATCACCGTCACGACCGACAACGACCGCAAACTCGGCCAGGACGATATGAAAGTGAAGAGGGACGAACGCGGCTTCCTTAAAAAGATACAAAAGACATTGAGGGACTTTGACTGCGGTTACATCGGCTCGTCCTATATCCCTAAGGATAAGGTCGGGGCCTATAAAGAGGCCGTTCTTGCCACATACGAGATATACGGAAAGAATTCGAACGCCGAGGCGGTCATCGGCCACCTGGCCGCGAACGGACATGAGATCTCGATCTCTGACCTAAGCCACATCGGCTGGTATGAGGTCGATACGCCGGAGGACAGGATCGTTGCCGAGAAGAAGCTCCGCCACTTCCGAACGATGGCAAAGAGATATGTCCGCTATATATTCGCCGGCATCGGCGCCGTGATGTTCGCGGTCCTGGTCCACCGGCTGGGCGTTCATAACATCGGGCGGCAGTTATTGAAGGTCGGTTTTTGGATCGTCCCGATCTTCTCATTATCTATCATTTGGTATCTGGCATACACACTTGCGTGGTATCAGTTCCTGAAACCGCTTGGCGGAAAGATAAAGTTCACAGAGTTGTTCAAGGCCAAGCTCATCGGCGAGGCGGTCAACGCGATCACCCCGCTGAACTTCGTCGCCGGCGACCCTGCGCGCGCCTATGTTCTGCGCCATAAATTCCCAATGACCGGGGTCGCCGCTTCGGTCGTTGTGGACAGGACGCTGCATTCGATCAGCACGCTCGTCATCATTATGGCCGGCGTGGCATCTGCCCTTGTGAGGCTCGATTTTCTGCCGAACAACATTAAATACGGCCTCCCGATCGTCACGTCCATTGCAATGATATTCGTAGGTTTCATCTTCCTTCATCAGCACAAGGGGCTTTTTATCTTCCTAGCGGAGATCGCGCAGCGCCTGCGCATTAAAAAAACGTTCTCGACTGCAACCCTGCAAAAACTTGAAGAGGTCGACGGGCACATTCAGGACTTTTACGGGAAGAACAAAAAGGGTTTTTGGATAGCCCTTGCGTGCCACCTCTTTGGACGGGTCCTGGGGATAGTTGAGGTCTTTCTTATCGGCTATGCGGCCGATCATCATTTCTCGTTCAACGTGGCCGTCCTTCTTGGCGCCGCGGCGCCCATCATTAATTTCACGTTCTCTTTCATTCCCGGCTCGCTTGGCGTCATTGAGAGCGCATATACCGCGATCCTCTATTTCTTACACTATCCCCCGTCGATAGGCGTGACGATACAGATCGTAAAAAGGGTTCGCGGAATTATTTGGACCGGACTTGGATTGGTATTTCTGGGCGTTCACGACAGGAAAAAACTGTTGGGGCGAGGGGAGTAGCAGCCTTCAGGCTGCGCTAGTTGAATTCAATTGGCGCAGCCTGAAGGCTGCTACTCCAAACACTTAAGATTTATCTTCGAATATCTCGCGGTAGTTGGGATCGAACTCTGCGGCATCTAGTATCCGCTCTGTCACCTCTTCAACAATATCTTCGGCATCGAACTCTTTGGCGATGGAACCCTTCACGCGGCGTTTGATCTTCTCTTTCATTTTTCGGCGATCGACCGCAGTCTGGCCGATTGTCACAAGGTCTTTAAGGTCCTTTGCATCTTTTCGCATCGCCTCTTGAACGACGTCCACAAAGCCCAGCTCTTTTTTCTTCTTCTGCTGCGCCCCTTGCGCAAGGGGCGATGTCTCGCCGCCCGACGGCGTTGTGACAACTGATTTTATCCATTTCATTATCATAAATTTCCCTGTTTTGTTCCTCCATATAGGTTATCGCACGTTCTCAAAAAAAGTTGCTAACTTTTTTAAAGTTTTTTTATTTATTGCAAACGCCCCCCTTTTATTGTTATAGGTCGCCAGCTTTATAAAACGTAGCGCAGGACTTTAGTCCTGCCAATATTGGCAGACCTAAAGGTCTGCGCTACAAATTAGGAGGCTTAATTTATGACCACATCAACACAGACAAAGGGCATCGCCCCGGCAACGGGAAAGTTGGGCATTCTATTGGTAGGTAACGGAGCGGTCGCAACGACCTTTATGGCGGGTGTGGAGGCCGTAAGACGCGGAATTTCAAAGCCATTTGGCTCAGTTACCCAAATGGGCCATATCCGCCTTGGCAAAAGGACCGACCACCGCTCCCCGCTGGTAAAAGACTTCGTCCCCCTGGCGAACCTAGACGATATCGTCTTTGGCACATGGGACTGTATCCCTGACAACTCATATGAGGCGGCCGTTAAGGCCGGGGTCTTAAAGAAAGAGCTGGTTGACCAGTTAAAACCGTTCCTAACCGCCATTCAACCAATGAAGGCGGCGTTTGACAGGAACTATGTCAAAAAACTGAATGGGACGCATTGCAAGGAGGGCCATACAAAGGCGGACCTGGCCGATCAGATCATGGAGGATATCCGCAGATTTAAGGACACGAACCGCTGTTCAAGACTTGTCGTTGTGTGGTGCGCCTCTACCGAGATATACCTAAAGCCGGCCCCTTGCCACGACACGCTGGCAAAGTTCGAGGCGGCGATGAGGGCGAACGACACGAACATCGCCCCTTCGATGCTCTATGCCTATGCCGCGCTGAAACTTGGCGTCCCGTTCGCGAACGGCGCACCTAATCTGACGGTTGATCTACCGGCTATTCAAGAGCTGGCGAACTCGACCGACAGCCCGATCAGCGGCAAGGATTTCAAGACCGGCCAGACATTAATGAAGACCATTCTGGCGCCCGGTTTCCGCGCAAGGCTTCTTGGCCTGAACGGCTGGTACTCGACGAACATCCTTGGCAACCGCGACGGCGAGGTGCTGGAAGATCCGGAGAGCTTCAGGACAAAGGAAGAGTCAAAGCTTGGCGTGCTTGAAACAATATTGCAGCCTGACCTCAACCCCGAGCTCTACGGTAACTTCTGTCACAAGGTGAGCATTAATTACTATCCCCCGCGCGGTGATAATAAAGAGGGTTGGGACAATATCGATATCTTCGGCTGGCTTGGATACACGATGCAGATCAAGGTCAACTTCCTCTGCCGCGATTCGATCCTTGCGGCCCCGCTTGTCCTTGACCTGGCGCTCTTCAGCGACCTTGCAAAGCGTGCCGGGATGAAGGGGATACAGGAATGGCTCTCGTTCTATTTCAAATCTCCGATGGTGGCCCCCGGCCTGTATGCCGAGAACAACCTTTTCATTCAAGAAACGAAGCTCAAGAACACGCTCCGCTTCATGATGGGCGAGGAACCGATCACACATTTGGGGAACGAGTACTACAGATAATCTTTGGAGTAGCACCCTTTAGGGTGCGCCAATTTAGCGCAGCCTGAAGGCTGCTACTCCTTGCCTCACAACCTCTTGGGCATCTTGATACCCCTTGCAACATTTCTCCTTGACGCTTCGCATAAAATAATCTAGAGGGCATATAACTTTCAAAAATTAGGAGGAAAAATGTCTTCAACATCAATCGTCATAAAAAATGCCCCCGAAGAATTCAGGCCATTCTTAGAGGCCGGGGATGATTTTGAGGGTTCGGATGACGCGCAAGGGATCATAAACACAGAAAAAGAGGCGGAACACTCACTTGAGATAGCCTGCGGTTTTTCTGACGATGCCGAAAACACACCGGCAGTTGATACCTGCATCCGTTTTATTGATTTCATCGAAAAGAACGGGGGCATGGGCCCAAGTGGAACCACTGCCTATTTCAGGGGCCATTCCTATTTAATAAAAAAGGAGAATGAAAAGGCCAGAGAATATCTCGAACAGGCATCCAAAGATAATGTAAAACCACTGCAGGTAAATTTAGACCTAGGAAGGATAATGGGCCGCCTTGATAGATTTGAGGAAGCCATTGGATTTTTTCAAAAGGCATTGGCCCTTGATAAGAACCATATCATGGGCAATCTGATGATGGCGCTCGTATCGGCCAAAATGAACGATCTGGCAGGTGTGCGTTCGTCTTTAAACACCGTCCTGAACCTGGACCCGCAAAATCCAGAGGCCTTGAGAATGCTTGGTGAACTGCATAATCTTGAATCCAACTATCAGCAAGCCGCTGACTGTTTTAAAAAGGCCGTTGAGTCGAAGAGACTTAAGGACAAGAAACAAACAGCGGAAATGTATGTCGATTGGAGCTTAGCGGTTTTGAACGGCAAGGGGAATGAAAAAGAGAGGCTTGATGAGGGATTGCGACTGGCAGAGGAGGCAGAAAGACATGACCCCGGCAACTGGCGGGCTAAACTGGTAAAGGGGCAGGTCTATCAGCAATTGCAAAGGCCTGAAGATGCGCTTTTAAATTACAAGCAGGCGCTTGAATTAGAACCGGACACAAAGGAGACAAAAACAGGCCTGCTCTGGCAAAGCGTCCGCATTCTTTTTGATCTGGATAGATTCGATGAGGCGATCCAATATCTTGAAAAATTTTCGGCATTAAGCGAAAACAACAAAGGACTGTACCAACATCTTTTGTCCTATGCCGGGGGAAAGATTGCAATGAAAAACAATAGACATGAGGAGGCGATCCAACATTTCAAAGAGGCTTTGGCCACAGATGCAAATAATCCTGCTGCCTATGTCAATTTGTCTCATTCATTGTTTATCGCAGGTAATTTTAAGGAGGCTGAAGATTGTGTGAACCAAGCAGTTGCAAAAGAAATTGGTGGCCAAGACATGTCTGTAGAGTGGCAGTTGATGCAAGCTGAGATATTTATTGCAAAGGATAAAACTGCTGAGGCCATAGAGTTGTTGTCAAAGATAAAGGGCAATAATGAACAGTTGCTCGAGTGCTATCTGCTGTCGGCAGTGGCGCTGCTAAGCGCAGGTCGCACGACCGAGGCAGAGGGATTCATAAAAAAGGCAGCGGGGATAAGAGATGGTCTTGAAACAAGCCTTGTCAGGGCATATGCAGAATTTCGAGCAAACCCTAAGGCTGCAGCGGTTAATTTCGAACTCTTTGTTGAGGAGTTCACATCGAAGGGCAAAGGGAAGATAATACTGAGGCCTGTCCTGTTCGCACTCTTTCAAAACCTTAATGCCATTACCCATGCGACAGAAGGTGTTGCTACCGATCCAAATGACTATCTGATCGCCGGAATGTTTTTAAATGACACTGGCCGCTTTCAAGAGGCTTTGGAGTGCACCAAAAAGGCCGCGCAATTATCGCCTGATAACGCATTCGCTTATGCCTTATTGGCCAATATATATCGCTCACTAGGTGATAACAATGCCTTGCTGGCATCGTGCTGGAAGGCATTGGAGCTCGATCCCGCGTTTGAGGGTATATACCTGCAAACTCTTATCTCTATCAGTAATATCACAGGTCGTTCGCGCAATGATGAGCTGGCCAAGCTCTCAGAGATCATAGGGAAGGCGGATCCCGATTCAAAATACCTGTTAATAATAAATGGCCTGACACAGGCTGATAATGGAAATTATGAAGAGGCTGTGAACCAGCTCGATGGTGCCTTGAAGACGTTTAGCAGCGGTTCCGACGAAGAACTGTTCGTCCATATCTTGCGCGCCCATGTTTTATCAAATATCGGCCGGTTCGCCGAGGCAGATGAAGAGATGAAAAAAATCCCTGAATCAGAGCTCCGCGCACGACAATATGCCTTGTGGAGTAATATTTTGAGGAACATGGGGCGGCTTGACGACGCGATAGAAAAGAATGAAAAGGCCATAAAACTTGCAAGATTCGCGGATGATAAGATCATAGCTTACAATGTCCGGTGCCATATCTATCTTGATAGAGGGGATAACCAGACCGGCCTACAATTTGTTGAAGAGGCTCTAAGATCGATCCCCAAAGAGACTAATCTCCTAGTCTATAAGGCATTCTTTCTTTTGGGGTTGGGAAGGAGTGACGAGGCTCAAACTTTGGCCGAATCTATCTTAAAAATAAACCCAGATGACGAAGAGTCTAACCAGCTCATGGCTAACATAGCTATACGAACAAGAAATACTGAAGCAGCCCTTGCCTATAGCGAAAGGGCCGTCAAGGGCGATCCGAATAATTACCGTTCATTATTACTTAAAGGGATAGCGCTGTTACTGTTGAAAAAATATAATGAGGCGGTCCAACTTTTTAAAAATGTAATAAAAATCAACCCATCAAATGCCCGGGCGCAGTATTACCTTGGACAGGCCTTGGCTAATCTAAAACAGTTTGATGCAGCTTTGGATGCCTTCAATACAGCCCTCTCTCTGAACCCCGACCCGCAATTTCAGGCATTCACCCATTATCAGAGGGGAATAGCGCTGAACAATCTTAAAAGACAAAAAGAGGCGGCTGATGACCTCTCTGTGGCGGCAGGATATGAACAATTTCCAAATGAAACCAAACTCAATATCTATGAGAATCTGGCGTGGTCGCTTATTAAACTGGAACGATTTGACGAGGCAGCCACCCAATATAAAAAGATGTTGGAAATGGACCCAAAATCCGGCTTTGCATCCTATGGCCTTGCCGTAATATCGTTCAAGAGAGGAGACTTGGGTGAGACCGATCGCCTCTTGGATGAGGCGATAAAATATGCACCGGATATGGAAGATCCCTATTTTGTTAAAGGCCAGATAAAATTGCAACAGGACAAGTTCGATGAGGCGATAAAGTGGTTTGACGAGGCCATCAAACACGGCCGGACAGACGAAGCTGTCTTCGGCTTAAAGGCGGTGGCGCTTAGTGGGGCGGGAAAGTTCGATGAGGCTATCAGCACCTTGGAAGGTTTTATCTCCGGCCATCCAGAGACAATCGATGCGCGCTTTGTGTTGGCTATACTCCTCTTTAATAAAGAAGAAACAGCCCGGACCCTTGATGTCATCAATAAAGTCCTTGAGCTGAAACCCAATTTTCTTGAGGCAAGGATAATGAGGGCAAAATGTCTTGCCACACTTAAAAGGCCCAAGGATGCCCTATCTGACCTTGAGTTCGTGACAAGTCGCGACCCCAAAAATATCATCGGGCGATTTTGGAAAGGCGTTCTGCTATTGGAGGAATTAAATGACTATAGCGGGGCCTTAAACGAGCTATCGAGCCTCATGAAAAATACATCTGCTAAAGACCTTGGCGAGCTGAATTACTATGGCAACTACGCCGTTGCCAAGGCGAATTACATGCTCGGCAGAGCCGATGACGCCCTGACCTGGCTGAACGCCACCATCGCGATCGGGGCCAAGATATCCGATCCCTATTACCTGATGGCTCGAATATACGCCGGCATGGGTGAATTTGATAAGGCCGACGAGGCGCTGGACCGTGCTTATGATATCAACAAGATCATCGATCCCAGCGTGCCTATAATCTCAAAAGATGAGATATTGGATCTTCGGAGGGATATTTTGGGCAGCCAGAGCCTTCAGGAGAAGCTCGACCGTTTGATCGCCTCTTGTGAAAAGGCCAAGAAACGATGTGAAGAACTCAGTAAATCCCCGAAGGGTGAAGGCGATCTTATTTCGTTTTGGGATCGTTCGGTAGAATTGCAGGACTGCATCCGCCTGAATAACGTATGCGGCGAATCGTTTAAACTGGATAAAATGCGCGGGATACTTCCACCGTCATCGTTGTTCAAGTTGATCGAGATAAACACCTCTTCACCGCTCATACCGACCTTTGACTGGCTGCTGAATCCGCCTAAAGTGGATCCGCTAAAAGAGCCGATGGAGGCATACCCAAGCCCATATTTTGTCCCGCCCGTAGATCCAGCCGGGATATATAAATGATGAGGAAATGACCGTAAAATGCCACAGCCACAAAGATTGGAATTGGATTTTGCGCCGGATTCGCGGGTTGGAAGATTGTGGGCCGATGTTCAGCAGCACTATCTGAAAGAATATTGCCCGTCACCTTCTGAACCCAAAGAATGTCTTGGCAAGCTACAGGCCGAGGCCCATACCGGATATAATTCCATAGACTTCACAATTCGCAAGAGGATCTATGACCCGGCCAAACTCCTCTCCGGCGAGGTCGCGGAATATGCTTATCGCTTCAGCGAACATTATCCATATCTTGCAAAGCACGGCTTTCCTCTTCCATTTGTCATGGATGACTTTGATCCAACAACGCCTGACGATGAAGAGGTGCAAAAAGAGGTCTTCGCTGCGGTGGATGGCATCAAAGCAAAACTTGTTCAAGACGGCCTGAAACCAGAAACCCCCGAATATCAGATGGCATTGATAAAGGACATCTATGAATGGGGCGTTAAAACCCTTTCGTTCGAAGAAGACTGCGAGCTCGAGGCAACGGCGGTGGAGGCGTTCAAAAACAAGTGCGGACTTTGCACTGAAACCTCCGCGATCATGTTCGCGGCATATCAGCATGCCGGATTGAATCCGCAGTTTGTCGATGTCCTGGGCGATGAACCGACCCCTTCGGAGTTTGTGAGGGAGCTTAATAAGCCGGCGAAGGAGAGAAATAACGGACACGTCTGCATTGGCATTCAGGTGCCAGGACGAGAGGGCTTGCTTTTGATAGATGTTATAAATAAAAAGTTTGATCCACTCTATAATGATACCTTTCGATATTCTCTACAGGAGTATGTCCAAGATGCCTCCTTGTCTAATCGATTCAATGATCTGAAAAGGGCGAAGCTTTACGAAGAAGGCCGGAAGATAGCAGAATTGGGCATGGAACTTTCACCCGAGAATTTTAACTGGCACATGAACCTTTATAACACACAGGCTGGACTTGATAATAAAGCCGAAGTATCCAGGCTGGCAGAGGTTATTGGCAGGAAGTTTGCCGACAATCCCATCGCCATCCCCCTTTTTACGATCTGCCAGATGGGAATGGGAGATGTAACGAACGAAACTAAAATAAAACGCATGGAAGATGCCATAAAAATACTTGGCGATAGTGAGCCAAGGGGCGCTTCACGGCTTGCCGATATGGTTGGAGATGCGCTGGCCAACCCTAAGGAAGTTGAAGGGGTTGATAGAGATTTTAAGAGGCAAACCCTTGAACTTGCCGCCAGATTCTATGCAATAGGCATGGAATATGATGAACGGTATCTTGCCAATTTCGCCGATTACACAGATGCTTGCAATAAACTCGGCTGGTGGAAAGAGGCGGCGGATTTCTCTGAGGCGTATAGCCAGAAGATGCCCGATTCTGTCCTTGGCCACTATACGGCAGCAATTTCGACCCTAAAACTTGTTAATTTTACCCTTAAAGCGGAGGCTGGCCCCCTTCTTGAAATGGCTGAGAGACATATCGATGCCATGTGCCGGCTCACCGACTGCCATTCTGAATCTAACCGCAGCTTGCACATGGAGCTTGAGTTCGCGCTTCTTTTTTTTGCGGGGAGGCACGAAGAGGCGCTCAAGCTGCTGGAAGACGCCTATCTGAAGTCCCCCAAGGAATTAAGCTCGTTTCTGTGCGGACATCTATTAATTGCTTATATCGCTGATGGACGGTTTTCTGACGCGCGCGGCCTGATATCAAAGAGTATCGAGCTTCGAGGTGATGAGGCGCGCAATTTTTGGGCACAAGATATCCTCAGCAGGAAGATAGTGGTGCCAGATGAAAGTGAATTTGGAAGTGACGGAAAAATGATCCCTCAACCCGGCATCACCATCGACGGCCATAAAATGGTGTTGGGCATCTTGGAGGTTCTTGGCACAGCGGCCAAGGCCCTTGGCCAGAGTGAAAAATTCAAGGACAAGGCAACCACCGTTCATCTCTACCTGGCATTTGTTGCGAACTATAAGGGCGAGGAAAGATTGGCGCGTCAATTCTTTGCCAAGGCCGGCACTCCACTCCCCCAAGAGGCCAAAGAGGTTCTTTCAAACACCATTGGTGATGTGGCAGAACAGATGCAGAAAGTGACCATTGGAAAAAAGCGGCTAAAGGGTTATGCAAAGTTTGTTGATAATGCGGCCTCATTATTTAAAGGCATTGCCGGCAAAGAAGTCACACAACTCTATATCCAGCTTGCACGGCATTTCATTATAGCTGGGGACGGCAAGGGGGCAAAGAAGATGCTTCAGTCGGCGATCGGGTTAGATGCCGGCGGCGCGTTCGACTCTTATTTTAACAAGGTTATATGGAAATTCGCCGGGGCGGCCTTTGAGGACAAGATGAACCAGCTCAAACTGGAGGCCGCGGTCACCGCAATGGAGCTTTGCACCAAAACCGATCCGCCCTGCCCGGCCGAAACCCTGCGGAATATAGACAAAGGATTAGAGTGGTTTGAAATGTATTATAAGGACGCTGGCCGTATCAACACACTTAAAAGAAAGCTCGCTGCTACCTTGGAGTAGCGTCCTCCAGAGGCGGACCCGCCTTTGGCTGGGGCTTTAGCCCGCGATCATCGCGCACTAAAGTGCGCTACTCCTTACATTCTCCTGGGCATCTTGATACCCTTTAACCTCTTCAGAAGGTCATAATAGACGACCAGCGGCTCGCCCTCTTTTCTCCACGGGCTGCGGAAGAGTTCGCGCACGTCATCTTTGGTGATGCGCTCGGACATCATGGCATAAAAGAGCCGGTCGCCCAGCATATAGCCAAGACCGTGCGTCACAGAGAAGAACAGGTCCGGCCGGAGTATCTTTGCAAGGCGGCCGTGACTTAACCCCCTTTGCCCGGCCTTTAAAAAATCGAGCACCATGCAGGCCGTTTCGAACTCCAGCCTTCTGTCCTGCGGCACCCTGATCGTCTCGAAATACGCCAGCAGGCTCCTGAACTCCCGTTCGTGAAAGCATTTTCTCTTCGCGTTGATGAGCTTCGAGCCGAAGAAGGCCAGCGCCTCGTGCAGGATGTTCGCGTAAAAGGCGTCCTCCGCGCTTCGTTTGAATTCTCGCCCGGAGCAGGCGTGCTTTAGAAAATGCGCCGCCTCCTCCGCCGCGTGATTGATCGAGAGGTTCGCCAGATAGACGATGTGCTTTTCCGGGATAAAATAGCTTTCGCTGGCAAGGATCTGTTTTTCAAGCGCCTTCAACTCCCTTGCGCTGAACTTTCCGCCCTCTTTCAGCTTCGAAAGGAACGACAGGTCGCCGCAGGTATAGACATCCACCTTTTCCGCCTTGTCGCCAACGTCTATCTCCAAAAATTTGGCGATATGGCCGACCAGTTCCATGAAGCTGGCCTTCGAATCCGAAAAATCTATCTCGCCCTCTTCGTGCTCGAGCCAGTTGATATATGACTGCTGACAAACGACCGGCGGGGTATGCATGCGGCAGAATGAGCGCTCATCGATCTTCACCACCTCGACCCTGTGCTCCAGGCCGGCCTCGGCAAGCTTCCAATAGATCACGTCGCTGTTCTGATATAGAATCACGTCTTTTTGAGATACGTAGGGGCGGGGCTCTGTCCCCGCCCTAATTGTGGGCGACCGCAGAGGGTCGCCCCTACATAATCTTTGAACGATCCCCGGCAGATGCGCCAGGTGCAGGTCGCCTATCAACACGAATATCTTGTGCCTCGGATATTTCTTCAAGAGGTGGACGATGAGCCTTGCGGTCGCCTCGTCGCGCTCCTGCAGGTTCGCCTTGAGAGATGCGGCGTCAATACCCACGACCGGCAGGCCGTGAAATTTTGCGATATCGAACAGCGGTTTAAAGTTCGGCCAGAGGTCAAAGACCCAGCGCTGGCGCAGGCCTATCTTTTTGACGAACGTCTCTTCGGCGATCTTGTCGCCCATAAAGGCGTCTAGATCCTTCTGGTGCCTTTGATTTATCAGCTCAAGGCCCAGGACGATGTTCTTTTCTTCGGGGAGAAGGGCCTTTAGTATCCTAAGGAACGACCGCTGGCTCTGGTTGCATGTGTGATAGTCGCCGACGTAGACAACGCGCGCCGCCTTTATCGCCTCAAGCATCTCATCGTGGGTCGCCACGCGTTCAAATGAGGCCACGGCCTTTTTATATTTTCGTTCGTAGGCGACAAAGTCGGGCTCTTTGACGATAATGGAGCCGTTGATGAGCTCGTTATTCCGCCTCCACAGGCTCTTTTGTATCTTGATGAGTTCGTCTCGAAGTGTCATAGTAAGGAGTAGCGGGCTTTAGCCCGCGCCAGCATTAACCACGTAGCGCAGGACTTTAGTCCTGCCAATTCATTGGCAGACCTGAAGGTCTGCGCTACGCAGTTAGCGCAGCCTGAAGGCTGCTACTCCGTAATTTAAAGAACTTTCACAAAAACGGCAAGTAATTATTGCATCGGTGTCGCATTATTGGTAGCTATGATCTATTGTAGTTGCAAAGCTTGCTTTGCCAATACGTAGGGGAGCCCCTCTGTGGGCTCCCCAATTTAGGGAGGGGATGGAACCCCTCCCCTACAAATTGGGCAGAGCAAGCTCTGCGGCTACAGGGGAAACAAATATGCACGAACTGGCGATCGTTCAAAAGATAGTCAATGCCGCGAACAAGGCGGCAGAGGAGAACGGCATAAAGTCCGTCGCAGTCTTGCGTTTACGACTGGGCCAGATGGCTGCGGCCCATCCCGAGCAGCTGCGATTCGGTTTCGCCACCTACGCCAAGGGCTCAAGACTTGAAAATGCGAGTCTTGAGATCGAAGGGGTAAAGGTCGTCCTTAAATGTAGCAAGTGCAACCACGAATTTCACGACGAACGGTTCGATGACCACGACTTCGCCCACGAGCTCGCCCACGCACCGTTGACATATATCCCAACCCCCTGCCCCAAGTGCAGGGCAGAAAATGCAACCGTTATCCATGGCAGGGAATTGGAACTCATTGGTCTTGAGGGGGAATGAATCAGCGTGACGGAAGTCTTTCCAATTCTTGTTTCAATAGATGCGGAAGTTGATTGATCACTGCCCAATGACCTCTCGGTGTTAAATCCTTAAGTTCCTTGCTGATCGTCCTCGAGTTTAACTTTTCCACTTCCTCTAAGAGCCTCTTTTTTTGGGGCGCGATCATTTTTATCCCAAGCCGTTCCCGAAGTGCAAAATAAAGATCAAAGAAGTCGCGCGGTTTCTTACGCCGAAATAAGGCATCGACTTTTTCGAACACCATCTGGTCCACTGCAAGGGCATGGATCGAATACGATGCCCAGAGAGGCGTTGTTATCAACACAGGATCCATTTCCGCCTGTTGTATCTCACGCAGAGAGATGTTCCACTCGATCTTCACCGGCCATTCGTGGACAATGGTCTTGGCAATAGCGAACCAGCCCCCGATTGTCTTGCACGATTCGACAAGCTCTATATCCAGGCCCGCCTTGTAAGCTCCGGCAACGGTCTCTTTGAGGGTTTCACCTATGTGAAATTCTTTTCCCCAACCGGTGAAATCAAGATCTTCCGAGAATCTTGGGCTCCCCCAAACGATCCGCAGGGCGGTACCTCCTTTGAAGGCGAGCCTAACCTGTTTTCGCAAGCCCTGAAACAGGGTTGATAAGAGAACGTGCTGGACGTATTCTCTGGCCACATTCAACTCCGTCGTTTGCCACTTATCGCGCAACTCTTCTATCTGGTATTTTGAGATCATGGTGATACCAATCTAATAAGCCGGGTTTCCCGAACGCTCTCAAATAATTCTGAAGCTTTCGTATTTTAATGCCGGCCAGCGAAAGGCGCTCATTTAAAGAGGCCTTTTTTAAAAAAACGAAGTATAGATAATCTGCAACGGCTTTTTCTCGTTCAGCGATCAGGATCGGATCGCCGTTGATCTCGATCGAGCGATAACCGCCGAAGGCTTGGCGTTTGATCGTGCGATAGATGTATAAATGATCTCCTGCTTCGAATTCGCGCGTAGTTTTAGTTGTGACCGAAGTAACGGAGAAAATGGATTCAGGAATGAGGCCGTAGTATGATAATGCGGATTCAAGGGAGAGATAGGATGGTTTGTAGAGTTGATTTGCGATGAGCCATGGCGGCGGTGTTCGATTTGTGGAAATATAAAGCCCGCGTTTTAGTTTGCGAAGAAATCCTTTCTTTGTGTATCGGATAAGCATGAACTTTGCCGTAATCTCGCTTACCCTTGTAATGGCCTGGAAGTCCCGGCTTGAAAAGACCTTGATCTTCGAGACCTTGAGTTTATTGTCTATCTCCATCCATTTCATATAAGTAGCACTTATGCTACTTATCCAGAATAGCAAAGCAGGCGTATTTTGTCAAGATAGAATTTTGGAATATCAGGGAATTGGAGCTTATTGGTCTTGAGGGGGAGTGAACTTTTCCCGCTCCAGGCGCTCAGTGATCGCCTTGATCGCGTCGCCTGCGGCTTTAACAACCTGGTTACTGGGGTCGTCCAGTAGTCTTGCAAGTTCAGGGATCGCCGATCCATCGCCGATCTTCTCAAGGGCTTGTGCGGCTCTCTCCCGCACATTTCGATCCATATCATCAAGTAGCTTTATTAGCCTGCCCGTCGAACGCGCGTCGCCGATCTTTCCTAGGACTTCTGCAATATTTCTTATCATATTCGGGTCTGTCTCTTTATCCAACCATTTTTCCAACAGTGCAATAGCCTTTTCACCACCAACTTTTTCCAATAAAGATAAGAATCCCAATTTGTTCCTAAAATATGACCGACACTCAAGAGCCCTCTCGTACACATCGATCATCTCCTCGCCACCGATCGTGGGTGCTATTAGAGCAATATGATAAAGGATGTTCCCCGAATATATGGAATTGCCCGACGCGGCCTTCAGCAAATCCTTCAACATCTTACCGGCAGCGGAATAGCCGTTCTTATATAATGCCAATATTGCAAATATCTTATTTTCACTCCATTCATCTCCTTCTAGCAGTCCTTTTAAGATTTCATTGCTGATCCTCTTCGTATGAGGCCCGATCACTTCGTAAAGTTCCCAGGTTGAGAACGCTGTCTTTCCCTTGTCGTAATTTCTAAGGAGCTCGATACCGGCGGCAATTGCAGTTGGATCATATTTGTGGGCAAGGACCGCTATCACCGCCTCTCTCCTCAACTCGAGGCTGCTGCTTTTAAGGAATCCTTCGGCCACATTCACCGCTTCAGGTGTGCCGATCTTGCCGAGGATATAAATGATGCCTTGTTTGAGGTACAGGGGCGTATCCTGCGCGCGGGCAAGCCTCTCTAATGCCCCCACATCGTTCCTGTTAACGGGTTCTTTAAGCAATTTTGAGGCCTCTTTATATAAATCTTTGAATTTTGGATCAAAACCATCCTGCACCCTCGACATCATCTCTGGCCCAACTCCTCCCCCCTCCCATGTGACCCTTCCGTTTTCATCGTCGATTCCATCGGCTTTGTACTTTAAGTAGCTTTTAAGCCATTCTGGTTTACTTTTCATGAGTTCACTTACGGCACGCCTGGCATCCGGATGGCTCATCTTTTCCAACGCCTCAAATGCCTCCCACCCCACAGCACCACCATCGGAACCAATGGATGTTTTGATCAGTGAGACCGCCTCCGCCTGATTAGCCCTTGATACCTCGCTCAATAATCCTAGTGTATATTCATTCACTTCCGACATCATTATCATATGATGGATAGTGTCCGGCTCATTCAAAATCCGCCCCCAAACAGCAATTCGTTCCTTCTCGTTCATCCCTGCAATATCTATGTTGTTTTTCTCCAAATACTTCAAATATTCTGTATACGGGAAAATGTAATTATCCCCGCCTGCAAGAAAAACGATCTGAAACTCAACGCCGAGTTCTGCTGCCCGCGCCCTTATGCTCGCCTCTGTCTCGCCACCCTCCTGCAGATCGCCCGGTTCATCTGTTATGAGTATGATCTTGCGCCTGCTGCCGGGGACACCGTGTCTTTCAAATTCATCAAGCGCCAGCCCAGCCGCGTCATATATATATTCAAGGCTGCCGCCAATATCGGAGGTTATTTCGTTTAAGCCCGTCCTGACCCTGCCGGCTGAAATATCTAACCCCTGCCCTATTTCAAGGGGGACCAATACCTTGATATCTTCGTTCCTGAACTTCACCAGCGCCAGGGCAGAATCTTCTGCGCTGGCGGCAACTTCTGCCTCTATCTCGCCAAACTGGTTGTTCACACTTTGGACATTATTGAACATGCTCCCGCTCTGATCTACAACGAATGCTACCTCCATCCTCTCGACCGGCTCATCTTCATGGAGCAGGGAAACTATTTTTCCTATCAAGTCTTTTGCCGGCTCTCCGCCTCGCCTTGACCTCACCCAGGTAACATCTCCCAGACGCCCAAGCTTATTTAATTTTTCCAGCACCCTTGGATCACTATAGAATCGCTTTTGCAGTTTATCCATATCATCCCCGCCCCTTCTGGCTGTGGCAGGGTCTGATTGAACCTCCGGCAGTTTTGTGTATGAAGGATTCAGTTCAAAGGCGGAGCATACCTTGTCCTTGTCGTACAAAACCTGCCTTGCGGTGATCGTCTTATCAAAGCCATCTACATCCGGGATCTTTCGGGACAGAACGGCCTTTACCGCCTCGATATCCAACTTGCCCGTTGGCGCGATATATTTGAATGCACCTCCGCCATTTGCTATTAAATATCCACCGGCAACTTCCATCGCTTTTTTCTTCGCGCGCTCTGCCTTTTCGATATCCCGCATGACCCACGCAAGGCAGTTATCTTCGGTCTTTGGAATCTCCAGTATGTTCACTTTAAACACCGGGCATTCAAGACCTGCGACCCCATCGGCACCGATGAATGTTATCTCTTTTAGCAAGCGGATGGGATTGTCGCCCTTCATATATTCGCTGAACCCGAGCTTGCTCCTCAAGTCCTCTGCGTAGAGCTCTGTCCTGCCCAACTTGCCGCCGATCTCTTCCTTTAATTCTTCGCGCGGGATGGCGAGATATGCCCCCTCACCCCGGCCCTCTCCCCCAAGGGGAGAGGGGGATTTAATAATTTCCCAACCTTCCAGCGCCGCCGCGCCCATCACAGCCTGTTGATGCAAAACCCATTCGGGGCAATACTCCGTGGCAAATTCCGGTATCTTTGCGCCACCTGCGACTTCTTCCCCCGGCTTCGGCAGATTATAACCGGCAATATAGATGACATATCTTCGGTGGTTAGCGACCGTTCCGTCCATCCGCAGGTCAACATCAATTATCTCTGCGTTCGGCCATTTCTCTTTAATGTAGTTTAACAGCGCCTCTCTTGCGCTCAATTGGGTCTCGTCGTCACCAAACCCCGCGTCTTGCACCTCGATCGTCAGGAACTCGGCCACCTCTATTTTGGACGAGGACCCTTCATATTGTCTGAATCTCTCCGGGACCTCGCTTGGGGAGCCCTTATTGAAATAGATAAAACGGGCATCTTGATAAAAACTCCCCTCTCTCACCACATATCCCTTTGGAAATTCAACCGACTTTACAAACTCGTCGCCTGCCACATACGAGCAATAGTTGTTATCTCCCTCCGGCTGGATCGAAACACCGGCCGGTGCTAATTCTGTCCGCTGTAAGGCAAGATCCTCTTCATTACCTTCAAGATAATTGCACAACGCCGGCTGTTCGCTCACACCGCCGCTTGCGTCAACGTCTGTACTTACAACAACATCTTTGTCTATAGGTAAAGCCATGGTTATTTAGGAGTAGCAGCCTTTAGGCTGCGCTAAGTGAATACAGCTGACGCAGCCTGAAGGCTGCTACTCCATATATATATTATCGGCTCGTTAACACCCTAAAGTTGCTTAGAAAACAAAAAAGATTAGGAAATATTATGTAATAATTTCAATGGGCTACCAAAAAACGGCCATGCATATGCACTTGATGCCACTTCAAAGTTTTTGGAGTAGCATCATGCCAGAGGCAGACCAGCCTCAGGCTGGGGCTTTAGCCTGCGCCAATTTGAATGCATTATAACGCACCCTAAAGGGTGCTACTCCACATTGGTCACGTCAAGTGCATATGCAGGAAAAGCGGCCGTTATTATTCGGGAAGTAAATTCTGCAAGTGTTCAAGTGACTGTATCTTTTTCAGGTTCGTTTGGGCGAGCCTTTGAAAGCCGGGTGAAATTTGCGAATTACTGCTAACAGATGCCCAGAACTCCCTTGCCGCTACCCAAACATCTCTCCATATATCGGCATTGGCAGGGCTTGGCAACGGCGGATCAAAACTCCGCTCCACGATCTGCTCGTTCTGCGGGGCATATAGCATTGGAAGCATGTCATATGCCGGCGCAAGCTCCGCAGTTCCGCCTATCTGAAAATAGAAAGAGATGTTGGCCAGATGCATATCCGTATTGCCTATTAAATGACCGAACAGCTCGCGCCAACGGATGTCATCGTAGTCTTTTTTGCTGATGAGTTGCTGTTTTAAAAGTTCCTTTGAACTTTCTGTCCAGCTCCCTCTTCTTCCGGCAAACTCGGCATCAAGAGCATTTAATGATATCAGCCCCCTTCGGCCAAGCTGCCCAACCCTGTCAAAGCGTGCCGTTTCAAGAAAGACCTGGCCGCCGCCAAAAATAAGCTCCGATCTTGCCGCGCCCTGTCCGTAGCGGTTCAAGATGCCAAGACATAAATGCTCGCAAATAAGCAGGTCGGCGCGCCTTTGGCTTATATCATTTTCGACCTTGGGAGAGAATTTCACCAAAACGGGCATCCGGTCCGGCCCTACCACTGCGGGAAATTTAGGCTGTTCTCCTCCTGCAGAAGACCCCGGGTCACCAAACTGCAATATCTGGGCGGCCATTTTCGGATACTCTTTATCACGTTCATTTCGTTGCACCTGATCGGGCGTGTTCAGATTTTTATTCAGATACCTCTCAAATGCGGGGTCTCCAAGTATCAAGTCTCCTATCAGATCGCTTCCGTATCTTGTGAGATATTTTAAACAATCATTTGCCGACCAATCACTGATATCCTTAGGGAGCTCCAGATCCGGATGCGTTTTTGGGATCAGCCGCCCCAAAAATCCGTTCGGCCGAAGGTCGTCCATAAAATATGGCAGGTCGTCAAAGAACCGGTCAAAATAGAAACCTTTGGGATAGATGGCGAAGAGTTCGCCAAATCGGGACGACTTTCCGCTCTCGTCTATTTTATAGATAGTAAAATTGGAGCCAACTTCCGGGATAACCCTTTTTAAGGCATACATGGTCTTGCTTGCGCGCCCAACAATGAGGATGTCATGTGAGAGTTGGGCGATGTTTCTGGAAAAAGTTGATTGGCTAACGCCCAAATGCCTGCAGGCAGTGCTTGCATTCAACGGGCCATTAACTAGGAGACCGCGAAAGTTTTTTGCTAATTCCCCAAAATCAATTCGCGTCCGTTTTGGCATATATTGATTCGTAGTTGCCCCATTTATGGGGCACCACTGCCCGATGAATCGGGCAACTACATTTAGAATAGACTATAGCATTGATTTTGTCAAGCAAAATAAACTGGTTATCTGATAAATGGATGGTGTTTAGAATAAATACAGAATACGTGCAGGGGGGTGGAGTAGCACCCTTTACCTGTCCGCCGAGCAGTAGTGGCGGAGGGTGCGCCAATTGAATTCAATCAGCGCAGCCTGAAGGCTGCTACTCCTTTTCATTCTCATTTTTTTCCGCTCCATGCGCTCGGTGATCGCCTTGATCGCGTCGCTCATGGCGTCTATTGCTGCGCCTATAGCTGTTGTTTTTTGAGGATTATTTTGTCGAGCTGTCTGAAGCGAGCTTCGTCAAATGTTTTCAAGCTCATAAAGGCTCCCATTAGGTTTAGATCATTGCAACCGGTCTTTTCTTCTGCAAGAAGTTCCGGGTCATAAAGGTCGTATTTCAAGGTGATCTTTTTAAGTTCCGACCTGAACTCGCGGTCGGTGTTATCACGGAACTTAATATAACCCTCGTTAAAATCCCTTATATTATCACTGTTCTCATGCCAGGCCATTGCAAGATATCGAAATGTAACAAGCAGAAGATATTCCCTGTCCGGTTCGGAAAGTTTATCCAGTTTTGAGCTGACATATCCAAGTATCGCTTGTGGACTAATATCCTCGGACGGGTTTATAATGCCTCTCTGCGGCTGTCCCCAATAAGCATATTTTTCATCGCTCCCTTTTGGAAGTTCCTTTTTCCAAGGTGAATTCAGCGCGGGTTCATGTGAGGTCGGCCCGTGACTATTTATCTTATATTTTTTACCTCCTCCGGCTAACAGGGAAAGCGCCATTAGAATATCTGTTTCATGCGGAGATGCGGCTAAAGCGTTTAAGACTTCGGATTTTGTTGAATATATGATTGCGCTTTGATGCCTGGATACACCTATTTCTCCGGTTGCAGTATCAGGGCAATCATCGGTAGATATATAAGAATAATGGCAAACGTCTTTCTTTGGGGCCAGACCATAACTATGGCCATATGCAGATCCAACACGCAACCCTCTGAAAGGGCTGGCCGATGGAGGACTAAAGCTCGCCGCCTTATTTTGCTCCAGACCTGGATAGTCTTGCGGAAATCTTATCGGCGCCATATCGAGCTCATTTGTCATAATAATGGCCTTTGGTTCGGCGTTCCTTGAATTTGCGTCCAAGACCTGTTTAAAGAGAGGCCAATCTGAAAATGTCCCGCCATCACCGGCGTCGTGAATGATCACCACATCGGCTCTTTTAAGGTCGTCACGTCTGAAGTAAAGGCCTTCATCGCTATTGTTTATCGAGTAAGTCAATTTGATAGGCTTTCCTTTGTAAAGAATGATGATCGGCTCTCCTTCGTGGTCGAGCTGGATATCAGGATTTGTTTTAGCCCATTTCTTTAACACCTGCAGTGCCTTTTCCGGCGCCGAAGCATCTATGTCGGTGAAGATCACTTCTGCGCCCGTCATTCCATTATCCAAAAGAGCGCATGCGCTTGCAATGGCTCCGACATTGAAACCGGCGGCAGGATAAAGCACCACAACTTCCGTTTTCGCGGCGATATTGGGGAATTTTTTAAATATTATATCACCGGCCTCAAAGAAGGCCTTTGTCGATTTCATTGCTTGTATATCATCGTGATATTTTTTAAATGCAGGGGCAGAAGAATATGCGCCTTTTCCCGCTCTTTTAATTTCGTTATTAAGCTCGATGATGACCTTTTCCACAAATTTCTTTGCAGGATGATTGTCCGGCAAACGAGTAAATTCGTGCACCGAGCTCATGCCGTAATATACTTCAGGAATATCCTTTCCCATGATCTGCTTTAAGGCCTTCGATGACATAGGGTCCCTTGCAACAATGGGAAGCGGATATTTACAAGATTCAAGGCGACTGAATAAAGGCGTCTCGCAAGCCTGGCTTAAAACTTCATCTGCTGATGATGAAGGAAGTTCCGGCGCCAGTGATGCGGTACTGTCAGGCAAGGAGAAGCCGATAAGTGGAATGAGGTGCGGTCCCATATATATATTATCGGCACGTTAACACCCTAAAGTTGCTAAAAAAAAATAAAAAAGATGCGTCGTTATTGCTTAATAATTTCGATGGGTTGCTGGAGATTGCCACGCCCCTTCGGGGCTCGCAATGACATCTTTTATTTTCATCATCTCCAAAGAATAAGGACACCGATCCCGGCAGATGAAGATTGCGTCAGCGGGTCGAAGATGTATCCCGCCTGAAAAGAGGTCTTGCCAAGCAACATGAGTTCATACCCCGCCTCCAGCGTGGAACGGAGATCAACCTTGGGGGTGACGCCGGCAGAGGTGCTCAAATACCCAAAGTGAAGCCCGCTCAAGCGGAATAAAAAATCGAACGCCGAGAACGCCCGGCTCTCGGACCCAAAACCCGCGCCGAGCCTTAACCTTAATTCGATATCTTGAAATGGGACAAAGAGCGCCGGCACGGAGAGGGCAAATATATTATCCAAGATATTGTAATTTATCCCGAGGCCATAGGTGAAATAGGTCCCCCTTTCTCCCGCAACCGCCTCCGCGATCCGCTCCTCTATCACGGGGGAAAATTTGGACTTTAGCACCTCTTCGTCCCACCGACAGGTCACGTAATCTTTTATATCAAAATGTTCCGCCAGATATTCCGGGTCTTTCTCCAGATCCAGATAGAACCTGAAACCCGCCTCATTGGCCTCAAGGTCGGCATAAGAGAAGATGCCGGTGGAGCTCGTCCCCAATATCCCCTTTTCGTGCGTCCCGATGACGTGCGCGATATTTCTCAAGATGAAATTATTCCTTACCCTGACTGGGATGGGGTTCATGAACTTTATATCGTCCGACTCCGTGATAAAATGTTGTATCTCTTTTTTGATCTTTTTTGCGTCGTTCTTTGACGGATCGAGCCCCTTTTCAGTCAGATACTCGCCGATCTCTTTTTCGCCGATCTCGGCCCCTTCCGTCCAGATGCCCCAAGCGCTGGCATAGAGTTCGCCTAAGCCCGGCTTCTTTTTCTCGATTATTTTATATATCGCCCAATAATCGTATCCCTGCTGGGCCATATGGCCGAACTTGTCCGTCCCGACATAGCAGGGCGTTGGCGAATCCTTTGTCTCAAATGCAAGGACGGGGCTTAAAACCGCGGGGTGGGAAAAGCTCCTATAGTCGGTCCGCGAAATATATTTGAAGGTGGTTTCGCTACGCGGGACAACGGCCACATACCGGTCGGGAAGGTCCTTTGCCACAGCCTCGATCTTCGCCACGACGGCATCGGTCCCAAGCAGGCCCATGAAATTATCCACCACCGCATCTGCAAATTCTTCTCCGGTGGAATATTTTTCTGCCTTTGCCTGCAAGATGGCCTCGCGAATCCCCTTGCGGAAGATGTCGTTCATCGGGGCATTGGCGGTTTCCTTCGGCACAACACGTGGGAACTTTGGCTCGATGGATGGGGCAATCTCGGACATATACAATTACTCCCTTTCTAGCCTCTGCATTTCTAATCTCTTTTGTATCTCTTCGATCGCCTTGCCGGCGGCTTCGACAACGCCCCCATCGGGGTCGTTCAAGAGTTCGGAGAGGATTGGGATCGCCGATTCGTCACCGATTTCGGCTAACGCCTCTGCCGCGAGCTTTCTTCTGTCAGGATAAAGGTCATGGCAAAGGCCAAACAATGCATCCATCGCCTGTTTTGGGTTGGTTTTTGCAATATCTTTGGCTAATTCAAAAGGATAGCTTGCCTCACTGACGATATCAGGCGATGCAAGCAGTTCGCGTGCGCGGTCGTCGTCTATGTTCTTAAGCGCATCCACCGCCGCCAGCCTCACGACGAGACTTTTTTTATCCAATAACATGATTTCAAGCCACGGGATTACTGATCTATCCTTATATAACTCTGCGGCACGGATAATAATTAACTTAGAATTATCATCGACAACTATACCTTCCAGATAATCAACGGCTGTCTTATTCCCGCGTTTGGCAAGAATCAACGCCGCAAGACAACTCCTCTTACCAGCATCAACAGTTAAAAATTGTTCCAGTTCGTTATCACTGAATTTATCCTCATACCTTAACATAATCTTAACAAACGCATCTGTGACCACACTAAAAACAGCTGAGGGGTTTTTAGTAAATATCAAAAGGGCTCTTTTATCATATCTATTTTTAAGGATCGCAAGGGCTGCCCATGTTTTTTCACTGCCAAGGCCTATATTTTCTCCTTTTTCAAATTTGGAAAGAAGACCTGAAAGAACGCCCAAGGCCTTTTCAGAGCCGTTCTCCCCAAGTATATCGATGATCACATAACGAACATGGGAATCCTTGCCGAGGCTATAAAACCTTTCTTCCAGCCTCTCAATATCATTTTCATCCAATTCCTTTGCAACCTTTGAAAAAATCTTAACGTCCTGCGGCGATTGCCAGCAACTATTGATATTGTCCATTAACAGCTTTTTGGCCTTCGATATCGCGCTTTTTGTCCCGATATCGCTTAAAGCCTCGATAACGCCGTAAAGAGTTGATGGGTCGTTTTCTTCCAAAGGCACCTCAAGAAGCGCCTCTTCTGCGTCATGGCCGCCAAATTGGCTTAGGGCAGTAATGGCCTTGGCCCTAAACCTAAAGAACTCTTCATAATTTTGGGCCGCCTTACGTCCGCCAAAGTTGTCCGGCCGGTCCACAGTTCTTTTATCAAAATACGGATAATCATCATTAAATTTTAGCCTTACAATTTCGGCAAGTATCTTTACCACACGAGCTCTGTTATTTCGCGATACACCGGACAACCTCTTCACCACCTCGGCCTTTCCGATCATTGACAACTCTCTGTCTTTCAACATCTGATCCCAAAGAGAGATCTTTTCGCCTTCGCTCATCTTTGATATCTCTATCCCCTTGGAATTAAGATATTCTAGATAGCTCTTCAATTGGCCATAAGTTGTCCCATCTCCAAAAGGTATGAATACGGTCACAAACTCAACACCAAGTTTTTTCGCCCTTTTGTTTATGCTTTCGAGCGTTTCGCCTTTGTCTTTTAGGTCGCCTTTTTCATCGGTCAAAACAAGGACCTTTCGCTTGCTCCCCGGCGCCCCGTTCTTCTCTATTTCATCGAGCGCAAGTTTCGCCGCTTCATATATATATTCTGTTCCGCCGTGCGGATCTTTTGCGATCTTTAAAAGTCCGTCGCGCATATCCTGCGAATATTCCGAAAGCTTCCGCCCCTTCTGCAGATGAACTAAAATCTCCTTTTCGTCATCCACGAACCGCTCAAGGCATATCCCGGCATCGTTTGCGCTTGCGGCCAGTTCAGCCTCCAGCTCGCCATAATGTGTCGCCACATTTCCCGCATCGTCGGCCA
>ORJL011124303.1_pt1 | contig 28281 bp, 38 predicted proteins | sample 1779941 | NCBI WGS metagenome assembly ORJL01 (sample SAMEA104232317, study PRJEB22302) | groundwater metagenome | biome: forest; feature: aquifer; material: groundwater | place: USA | collected 2011-08-07 | depth 5.8 m
ATTTATTTGCCTCCCATCTATCTAACCAACAAACATGTCGGGATTCTTTTGTTGGTTAGCTATAAGCAAGGGCTAATTTTCTAATGTATTTTATAATATTATTTTCTTTCCGCAAGCTCTTTGTTTGCTAGATTAATTTAATTAGTCTGTAAAAGAAAGGGCTTATCTAAAGCTCTTGCCGCAACCGCAGCCGCCGCGGGCATTTGGGTTGATGAACTTGAAGCCCGAGCCTGTCAAGGCATCCACATAGTCTACTGTCATACCGCCAAGCAAATTCATGCTTTTTGCGTCTACGAAGACCTTTAGGTCTGACAATTCCTGTACAGTGTCGCCTTCTTTTTGCTCTTTTTCAAAGTCCATACCATACATGTAGCCTGAACAGCCGCCAGGCACTGCTGACATTCTAACTCCGACAGATCCGTTGCCTTGTGCTGCCATAAGATCTTTCAACTTTGAAACTGCTTTATCAGTAAGTATCACTTCTTTATGTTCATTCTCATGTCGTGCTTCGTGGTGCACATTAGCAAGCTTGGAATTAAGCTCATTCATCATTTCTTCAATCTGTGAATCTTCCATGCCGTGGCTTAGAGCGCCTGATTCTACTGTATCTGCAGTATTTGCACTGCAGCCTACACAATGAAGGCCAAAAGACTCAAATATGTCTGCTGCTTCCGGGTAATCTGCCACAACTTCTGCAATAATCATGTCTTTACTTATGAGCTGCGTTGATTGGTGTGCTTGGACGCCAGAGGTGTTGTTCTCCTGTGCATCTGTTTGTCCATGAGAAGAGCTATGAGTTTCCATAAAATCACTTAAATGTATTATACAGCGTAAGACTTAAAAGCATGTCAATAACTTATCTATTTACTGCAAGATTCTATTAGGTGGTTTATTGAGCAAGGAAAATACATTGCGAATTCTGGAGAATTTTGCCAACCAGTGCAGGGATGCCTGCAAGATGGGTTCAGATCTAAAAATTCCACAAAATATTAATTGCCTTGCAATACTTGGGATGGGCGGCAGCAGCCTTCCGGGTGAAATAATAAAGAATTGTGTGGACTTGCCATTCCCTTTGGTTGTTATTAGAGATTATACATTGCCTAGCTATGTAAACAGTTCCTCTCAAGCTTTTGCTGTGTCTTACTCTGGCAATACGGAAGAAGCAATAAGTGCATACAAGGAGGCATTGAGTAGAAAAGTTCCTGTCATAGGAATAAGCTGCGGCGGCAAACTTGAAGAATTGTGCAAGGCGAACAAAACTCCCCATATAAAAGTTCCTTCTAGTGTTTTGACGCCTAAGGGCGTCGTTTCGCCTATACAGCCAAGAGATGCTGTCGGTTACCAGACAATTCCGATATTGAACATACTTCATAACTCAGGACTTTTTCCAAATTACAAACAAGAGCTAGAAGAAGTATTTTCTGTTTTAGAGAAAGACTGCAAATCACATGCAAAAGATATTGCAAAAAAACTTGTGGACAAGATACCGATAATTTATTCTTCTTCAAAACTTTCTTCTGCTGCTCGTATATGGAAGATTTCATTCAATGAAAACTCAAAGGTATCTGCATACTATAATGAATTTCCAGAAATTAATCACAACGAACTCGTAGGGTTCACACAACCTAAAGGAGACTTTTATTTTATCATTCTTGTTGATGAGGACGATCATCCAAGGGTAAAAGCTCGCATTGAGATTACTAAAAAAATACTGGAAGAAAAATGCATGCCTGTTCTAACAATAAAGCCTGAAAGCAAAAGCAAAATGGCAAAGGTATTTGAGATAATGTACCTTGGAAAATGGGTGAGTTATTTTCTTGCATTGGAATATGGCGTTGATCCTGAAGAAGTTCGGCTAGTGGAAGACTTGAAAAAACAGTTGGACAAAATTGATTAATATGAAAAGTTTGCAATTTACAAAATAAGCATTTATAGACTAAGCATAACCCCTTATAATGATAATTGGTTTGTCTCTCTATGATGGACCACTATTTGATAGAAGTCTAAGACACCCTCAATTAGCAGACTCACATAAAGTAAGGTACTATGATTTATCTAGGTTAACTCTTAATGACAGGATATATGCTGGAGAATGCGCTGTAGTTGATGTAGACTTTCCTAGCATTGTGCAATATCCTATGGTTGTGGCAAAGGCTGCAATAAAATTGCATACATTACATTCAGCCTATAAATCAAGGGGGTTTTTGATAGACTATTATGATAATAAAAATGACCAATGGGCACGTGATGTTCATTATGATGACTCTTCAATCTATGCCCCGCTAACAAATGAACAAATAAAAAAATTGTCACAAGTGTCCTTAGATGTGCCTACAATGGATTGGGACTTGGAAGCAAGCATAGAAGATAAAACATTAGTCTTAGAGTTCAAAGATGAGGCAATAGCGAGATTGGATGCTTTTTGGGATTTAGGTAAAGATGAAGCAGCTGTAAAAAATTTTCTTGACCTAGCATTGCGATCATTGGAGCAATCAATATTTGATGATCAAAACAGTTATCTAAATATTTATCATAAATATGGACAAGCACACACGCTCAGAGAATTTCATCATCAATGGCCTGATAAACAAGGGCATCCAAGTACTGTTCACTAACTCTTTTTATAATTTAATCATATGTGAAAAAATTACCAAATTTTTGTTAGCAACTAGCGATTATAAGTTTTAGGATTGCTAAATGCAAAGTTTCCATTACAAGACCCGCTTTGTTTCTCTATTTTTATCTCAGTATTGCTTGTCATCTGCACAATAATTCTTGATGGTTGGGCTTCGTAACAATAAATGTTTCCGTCAGGAGTTACTTGGCTGAATTCGCGGTTGATAAGACCTGTAGAGCTTGGTTTGAATTCCACTTTTCCTGCTTCGGTGAAAATGCCTCCAATTGATATTACTGAAGTTGTCGGATCCTTGTTGTCCTGAACAAATGCAAGATATTTGTCCCAATCTGTTCCCATATCAGCGCGCGCGTTGGCATAAAACCAATTCCCTTTAAGAGTTCCTGGTGCATCCTGCGCAGTTTTTCCACACTTGTCTGCATCAGTTCTTGCGATCAGACTGAAGAAACTCTCTTTCATTGTGTTATCATAATAGTTAAACGGACATTGTATGTGCAGCGATCTTTTGCCATATCGTGAAGGATTTGCAAAAGAAAGCGTTGTTCGTAAATCTATCAATCCAAAATCAAAATTTCCCTGCAGCCTCCCTACTTTTCCTATAGCTGATCCTGCTTTGATCGGCTCAAACGCTTCAATATTGCATCTTGTGTCCTTTGTTTCGCCCTGGAACATACAGTTATTTTTTTCAACAACATTCTGAAGCTCCGGTGAAATTTCCTTTACATGATTATAATATCCAATGACATCTTTGCATAATGCAAACCATAATGTATAATCAACAGGATCCTGAGTCATTCCATGACCAAATGAAATTAAAAGAAGAGTAGAATCTGCTGGAGAATAAAGCGGCACTGTTTCTGTAGTTGCTCCTCCAGCAGTAATATGTATGAATGTATGTTCGGTAGGAAATGTATGCCCGGGAGGGCCAAGATTGCCCAATGGGGTTATTTCAGTGGCTTTGCTTAAGTCAATTGGAGTATTTGTAAAAATCTTGCCGGTACAATCTGGAAGTATCTGCTGCTCCTGCTCACTCGGAAGCTCTGGAGCGTTTCTAAATGTGTTCAAGGGTTTTTCTGGATTTGATTGCCCAGCATTCGTATTGTAGTTTTCTTCGTACGTTTCTTGTTTGTTAGTTTCTGATTCTTCATATGGCAACTGAGTTTGTTCTGTTAAAGGCTTGACAGGTTCTCCTTGCTCTAATGGTGTTTTTACAGAACTTCCATAATTTGTGCAGCCAGCTATGAAAACAATAGATAAGATCAGAAAAGGAATTATGTACTTCATTAAATTTAACATGTCTAGAAGTAGTATATTAAGCAGTTTTGTCCTATACCTTTACCGCTCATATATTTTGGCATTTCCTGTAAATTCATTAACCTGCGAAGCAGTTTTGCCTGGAAATGTCTCGAATTTAATCTTTCTTGGTCCAAGCATCTGGACAAGCACAACTCCTTGTACATCTTCATAGCTCTTAGTTGTTAAACCTTTAACCAATGATTTCATGTCCCATGAACCCACATTTGGAGCAACATAACCATATTCAACAAGTTCATACTTGATCAAGCCATCTTCTACGTTTATATCGGCAGGGTCTGGTGTGTTTTCTTTAACTCCAAATTGTCTTGAATCTTCTCCTTCATAATTGCCTATTGAGAAAACAACATGTTGAGGGTCGTAAGCATCATATACGATAGACAAATGTCCAAGCCAATACCTTTCTGTGCTAGTGCTATCGCCTGAATAGCCGTCTGTCCCTTCCAAAAACCAATTTCCTACTAATTTTCCATCAATGTCGTAATCGATCTTTCCGCTGATAGGTTCGGCTGTTCGTAAACTTTTTTCAATTAGCTTGCCTTTAACAGGCTCATTGAAATAATCATAAGTGTTTGGTATGTGAATTTTCCAACTTTCTGCTCTATAATATTTTGGTGTTACAAAACCATTTAAAATTACTTCCTCATCAACTAGATTATAATCAACATTCCTTTCATAATAACCGATTAATTCTCCTGCTTTGACAGGGATCCTGACATTGGAAGGCCTATCTGAAGCATACGGCTTAAATTTTTCAGAAAAAGTGCCCAGGTGAATGTAAATGCTTGATATGGTGCATGTGTGTTCAATTACGACTCTATAGTCTTCTCCGCGTTTAGCTCCCGGCATATGCTGAATTTCATTAATATAACCGTCTCCTGGAGAATAAATTTCTATATCAAAATCTTTGTTATCAAAATTCTGAAAATAGTGATGATCGATAGGCGTTACATGACTGCCTGTCATCAATCCCAAAGGCAAAAAAACCAAAGTTTTATCTAAATTTACAGGCGCAAAGTCAAATTTTGTTTTAGTTCCTTTGCAATTACTGGCAGAAGAATGTGTTTCTTTATTTATTTGCCTATCTTCTGACTGATAAGGAGACTGTGTTTCTTCTGTTAAAGGTTTAACATATGGATCTGCGTGGGTATCTGAACTATAATCTGACTCTGGTGTTTTTACAGAACTTCCATAATTTGTGCAGCCAGCTATGAAAATTACAGCAAGAATCAAAAGTATTGAATACTTCATTGGTTAATTATTGGTCAGACGCAGTATAAAAATTAAACTATTTTCTCGCCCGTGTCTTTCCTGAATATGTGTATAGCAGACGGCGGGCAGCCTTCGGCTGCTCTCTTGACTTCCTCAAGCTCTGATTCACTTATTTCCCTTGTCCATATTACAGGATTATCGCTGTCTTGCTTTGAGCCTTTCAATACGGCTTTTGCGTCTTTGGCCATTTCCCAATGTTTTGCATCTACAGCTGCGCACACGCCTGCGCCGATGCATATTTTTCTGTCATATTGAACAATATAGATATTTTCATCAGTTCTTTGGCTGTCATTATGAATATTCTGATCTTCTTTAACTTCAGGCTCTTCTTTTTTCTTTCCAAGACCAAACAATCCACGCATATCTATAGTAGTAAGAAGAAAGTTTTATATTCATTGTTTTGGCGGCACGAAGAGCGAATTTTCTACAAATGATTGTATGCAATTGACGTTTTTGTAAGAGGCTTCAAGAAGATTTGTTTTTTGTTGTTCTACTACTGACCCGAAAAATGATGTCACAGGAATAATGTTTATTTTACCGTCGTATTCTGTCTTTCCCCATACATATGCTTCATTATTTTTAGTAAATATCTGGGATGTGCTTATAGTGGCTGTTTTATCTTGAAAAGATGTCTGTAAAGAATAATCTAGGCGAATATTGCCATCTGCCATATACATGTCATATTTAATTTCTGTTGTGCCATTTATGACAGTTATACTGCACTTTAATGGCTGGTTAGAAGCATAGGCTTCTTTCAAGTTTGAAAATGTCCTGACCTGGTCGCCTGTATTCGTGTCTGTATTGCTTGTTTGCGTGCAGCCTGTAATCAGAGCTAAAGACATTAAGATTGTTATCAAAATCAGCTGTTTCATTATCCGAGTTGTTCAGAAAAGCTTATAAGTAAAATGTTAATGAAATAAAAATAATAGAAACTGTTATAGTAAGTTCAGTTGATAATTGAACTTTTACTGAACTTGCTATAAAGGAGGTTCTGTAAATATAAAGTTCATTAATTTAGCGAATATCCTATTAGTCTGCTTCTGGTGGTATTACGCCTTTTATTATAAAATTTGATTCTGGCCATCTGTAGACAACTGCTTTAAATTTAAAAGCTGTTGCATATTCCAGTTGAGCTTTGACTTCTTCTGGTAGGGCTCCACTTTCTATCATACTTTTTCCAATACTATATTTTTCAACGCCTTTTCTGAATAATTTTCTTCCTTTGTATCCAAACCTATTAAGAAAATGAAGATCTTCTTCTGTTAGGGGGAATTTGTCTTGGGTTACAGGTCCGTAATAAAGACTGTAAAGAGAATCTAAAATACGCGCCATTACTTCATTAGGGTCGTGTATTATTTGTCTTATTTTATACGCATTTGTAGCACCCACCAAATTTGTCATGGTGCCTGTAAGTTCTCCTGAAAAAGATATACGCAATGCTCCAAGTTGTTCCAGAATTTTTCTCTGTTTTCGCATTGCAATTACTAATTTTTCAGTACTCCTGAGCCCTTCTATTTTATCCAGTAAGATTTTTCTTTCTTCTTCGCATGTTTGCTGTTCAAGCTCATCAGCTAAAAGATAAAAATCTTCCCTTAACAATTTGTCTTCTGCTGTGTCATATATATTTAGAAGATACTGCTTCAAACCACCCAGTTCTTGCGACACGCCTTGATATACTTCTAGTCGTTTTTTGTATTCTGAAAGGCATTCGTCTGCACTTTCTATGTCATATGTACCTTCATTGGCTAGACTTTCAAGCCAGCCATGAAATTCTAGATACACATCCCTTAAACTTTTCAATCTTTTGTGAGCATCCTTTAATTTATCAACTACATCAGTCTGATTTTGTGGCTGTTTTAAAACATCTTTGTTTGCTCTTAGTTCTTCATTTATATCACGCCATGTTTCTGCAACTTGCTCAAGCTCTAATTTATATCTTGAAGCTATACCCACTGCAGCGCTTGCTATCTCCTCTGACTTTATTTTTAGCGTCAATCCTTTCTCTAATTCTGCAAAATCTGGACCTCTTGTTTTTCTATCGCAGTATGTTGCTATTTCTTTTTTGTCAGGACCTGAATAGCCCCTGCGAAATATTATGCCCTTTTTGCCATTGTCATCAAAGAGTGTATGCCAAAGTTCATGATCAACTGCATCTATGGTTTCATGTTCTTCTTCCTCACTCTGCGGCTCAGGTAAAAATAAAGTGTCTTCGACAGGATCATAAGAAGCTGTTGCTCCTATGATACCACTTGCTTCTACAGCTTCTTGTTGGTACTCAGGAACAGTTCTTATTTTCACAAATGCTTGGTCTTTATTTGATTGTTGAACATACCCTTCTACCCATGCATCATGTTTTCTAATCTCTCTTTCTATTGCTTTGTCAAATGTTGTTTGGGCTGAAGCAGCTGCCGGCAACAATAGTAATCCAGCTAAAAGTTGTTTTAACATAAAATGAAGTAGAATAGAAAGGTATTAAAAATAGGAAAATGCTGCTTTAGCAACATCCGCCGCATAGCAAGGTTTATATACTTTTAGTGTATAATTATACACTTAAGGTGTATAACATGTTGATGACCAGAAATCAGAGCAGGATATTGCGCTTTTTGTCAACCAGCATAGGCAACAATATGTCAATAAATGAAATTGCAAAACAATGCAAAATAAGCCCTAATGGCGCGTATAAAATACTTGCGAAACTTGAACTAGAGGGCATCCTTAAAGCGAAACAAATATCCAATATAAAAGCTTATTATATAAATTTTGACAACGAAAAAACCTCGCGGGTTCTGGAAATAGCTTTTATTTTTGAAATTAAGGATGGACGTATAAAGGCTAGAGCAGATGACTTAAAGCCGTTTATGCGGATAACAAGAGCTTGTGTCATCTTTGGATCTTATATCAGTGCCAAACAAAAACCAGGAGATTTGGACATCTTTTTTATTCTTGAAAAAAGAATGTTTGAATCTTACAAGAAAGCTCTTGCGAAAGCGCAGGATATTGTTCCTCTAAAAATACATGACATTGTACAAACACCTGCCGATGCACAAAAAAATTTAAAAAAACACGAACCTATTGTAACAGAAGCATTGCGCAATGGAATTGTTCTATGGGGCGCTGAAACGATAGTGCGGGCGATAAAAAATGGCCACAAATAAACTAAAGAAATGCATCGCCGAGGGTAAAAAAGGTGGAGAGCGTCATCAAGGAATTAAATTTGTTAAAATGCACAAAAATGAACATAAAGATTATCTGGCAAAAGCATTGCACAATTTTGAGGCAATGACAAGTTTTCACGATCTTGGTTATAGTGACTGGTCTGCGAGCGCAGCTTTCTATGCATTATATCATGGTTTGCTTGCTATTATTGCACAGAATGGCTACGAATCCCGTAATCAATCCTGCACTTTTGCTCTTATTGAAGATTTTATTAATAATGGAAAGTTAAAACACATCACATCGAAAGAACTGAAAGAAATATTTGACAAAGATGTAACTTCTGATATTGAACATAGCAGCAAAATACTTGATATACGGGAAAGAATGCAATATTCTACAAAAACATCGCTGGCTGAAGAAGAATTTCAGGCACTTAAGAAAAGAACAAAGGAATTGCTTGATAAAATACGACTTGATCTTGAGAATTTATAATTTTAATTTTTCCGAATTAAAAATTGCTGGGCAGCAGTATAGAATTTCTGTTGCCGCAGGTATAGTAAATCATTTTTGCTTTACTGTTATTGTGAACGGCTTTCTGTACAAGTATTCTCCAAGATTGTTTATAAACTGCACAAAAAACAATTCGTCGCTTGCCTCAAAGGCATCTTTTGTCAATGAATTAATGTTTATAGCGGCTGTAGCGCTTTGCCCCGGATACAGAGTAGTTGCACCTGAGCTTACAAATGCAGAAAATTTATTCTGTGGATCTTGAAATTTTTCAAATTTGACGTCAGCAGAGAATATCCCGTTATTTGTAATTGTTATAGGCACTTTCTGAGGTGCGTTAAAATTTGTTTCTATAACAACAGGTTGGGGTGAAATCTGAATGTCTAAATCTGCAGGCGGAAGAGTTTTGTTAAAGCAGTAATGTCTGTATTCTGACAACGGTCCAGCCAGGTGATTTATACAAATCTCGAGTTTGGGTATGTAGCCAAGCTCGGAAATCGGATAACTATAAACATAGAACGTGTCGTTTTTATTAAAATTTCTCTTGCCTAAGCCTGGCGAACTTTCCCACTCCGTATTTAGATCCTTTACAACAACCCCGATGCTTGCTGTTTCATTTGAGTCTGAAGTTACTGTAACGGCAAGCGTGGTACTAAAACCCTGTTCGCCTAAATTATATCTATTTAATAAAACAGCATTTGGTCCAAAATAATTTATTTCAGCATTAAATGTCATACTCTCTTGTTTTTGGTAATATTCATCCAGGTTTTTCTGTGCTTCCAAAGGATTAAGACTGCCTTGCGTTCCAATGCAGCCGGCAATCAAAACTAAAGCTGTTAAAAGCACTAGGAAAATCAGCTGTTTCATCATCCGAGTTGTTCAGAAAAGCTTATAAGCAAAATGTTAGTGAAATAAAAATAATAGAAAAAATTAGCAGCATCCGCCGCCAGATTCGCTTTTGCCACAACCACAGCCGCCGCTTCCGCATCCACCAGAATCGCCATGGCTTTCTTTTTCTTCATCTTGGATTATGTTTATTTTTTTTCCATTGCCATTTGAATGTGCTTTTTCGTGGGTAGATTCACTAGATGAAGAGCAGCAACCGCCGCCTTCATGAGCGTCTGTGTGAGAATCGTTGCTTGACTGATGCCCTTCGTGCGTCGATTCAGTTGGGCCGTCATAGCTTATGATACTGTTCTCTGTCATTGGGGTTGTGCTGCAAGTTCCGCATCCGCCGCCTGCATTTACCTTGAAGTCTTCTTTTACACGGCTAGCGCCGGCTCCGAACTTAGAAGCGCCGAATTCTACCAATTCTTCGCTATGCTCAGAACCAGAAACACGAGCTGCACCCTGCGATGCTATTGTTTCTGCGTCTTCGTCGCCCCAGTCAGATTCTACAACTTGTTTTGTCATATGTTTTCTGCAGGTATCGTAAACAGTTTTTATTTCCTTCATTTGTTCAGGGGTAAGCTTGCGGTGGTATTTGAAACCTGCAATCTTCTTGCCTGTTCTTTTTTCCCATTCTTCTGAAGGAATTGAGAATTTTCTTTGTATTTTATCTCTATACAAAGCTGGAATTACATTGAACGTGCAGAATGGCAATACTCTGCCGTCAGGCGATGCATAGTGGATATCACACTTGTGTATTCTGTCTATATCCCAGTTGTGCGGATCCTGAAAGTGCATCATGCCTATGAACAAGGAGTTCTTGTGCAAGTCTGCGAGTCCGTGGTAGTTGCCGCCTTGTACTGCGCCTGTCAACATTCTTACGAATTTCAGTTCTTTTGGTTTCTTGTCGTTGTCAACATATTTCCGGATATTCCATGCCAATTTTGCTAATGTCCATGGCACGCGCACTTTGCGCATCTTGCTGTTGTTTATCTCTTTTGTAAGCTCTGCCAAATACTCGAAGAATCCTTCTATATCAAAGAATTCTGGCAATGCGACCATTTTTTCTCCATCTTTGAATGCATATGTCGCCATACCGCATGCAAAGTGAATTGATAATCTATATTTAGGCTCTTGCTTTACAGCTTCTATAAAATCAGTAATTTGCTTAGCGCAAGGAACAGGGAACCAATGTTCTCTTCCTATCTGGCCATCTGTTTGCTCTTCTATTCTTTTTATTGCGCCGGGGATTGTAATTCTCTGTCTGCGTCTTAATTTATCTGGCATTCTGCCAACAAGCGACACAGGCTGGAAATTTACAGCTCGTACTGTGCCGATGTTCTTCATGCCGAATCTTATTATGTCTCCAAGCTCGTGGTCATTAACGCCGCCTATTACTGTTGGCACCAGCACAACACCAAGTTCAGATTTCTTACAGTTTTCAATAGCGGCCTGTGCTTCCCAGTAGTTTTTAGGATTTGTCTGAGGCGTTACTCCGTCAAAGCTGAGATATAAAACGTGCGAACCTGCTTCCTTGATCTTCTTGCATAATTCCAAGTCTCTTGACAGGTTTATTCCATTTGTGTTAAGCTGAACATGCTCATACCCGATTTCCTGAGTTGCCATTTTTATTATTTCTGGAAGGTCTTCTCTTAACGTAGGTTCGCCACCTGTTAATTGAACAGCATTGGCGCCTACCGGCTTTTCATCCCTCATTCTTTTTAACATGAATTTTATCTGATCCATTGTAGGTTCGTATACAGGTTCTCCTTCTTTTGCATAAAAGAAACAATACCAGCAAGTCAAGTCGCAGATGTTTGTCAACACTATGTTGCCCAAGCCTGTGTGCGACTCGTGTTCTACACATAAACCACAGTCTGTAGGGCAGTTTATTTCGAATTCGCTTTTGTCTATATTTGGATTTAGAATTTTTATTCCAGGGTCCTGGAATTTTTCTGCTTTCTTGAACATTTCATAATCAGACCAATAAACTTCTTTTTCAGAACCATGTTCTGGACATTGCTTTAACATCCATACTTTATTGTCCTTTACGTAAACAACACAGTCTACCTTCATAGTGTCCCATTTTTCCTCGTCTACGCATCCAGGACATAAACTCTGGTTGAACTTAAGCAGTTTTACATCGCCTTTTACATTTTTTTGCACGAGCTCTAAAAGCGCCTTTTTTCTGTCGTCTGTATAGCCTTTTACATACGGAGACGTTGGAACGCTCCTGAAGTCATCGATTTTATGTTCAATTGCCTGTGGATACGCAGTTACCATTTTGGGACACCTCTAAACTTTTTCCTAAAAAGTTTAATCAAAAAGTATGATATATTACTTTTCAGGTAACTTTTAGTAAAAACTAAAAGTTCTAAATGTTATATGCAACCGCCAGTTTATAAGCGTTATTTTGGCTTGTTTTCATTATGGAAAAGTGGCGGAAACACCCTTAAATATTTAATCGTCTTAAATTATTTATGCGGTATAAAGAAATAACATATAGAAACAGGGCAACAATAAAACTGCGCGGCAGTCCAGACAATAATGCCGAGATAGCTTGGACCGATAGTCCTTTTCCAGAGTATCAGCGTTCTTTAGAAGGAAGACGCTATCCATTGGGGCCAAGATACGAAACACCGAAAATAGGAGGAGAATATTTCAAGGTAGAAGTGCCTGGTTCAGAATTAGACTCTTTTAAAGATGTATTAAGGTCTTTGGGCATTAATTCAGGCCCTGTTGTAAGGGTTTGGAATCAAATGAGAAAGGCAGACGAAGAATTTGCTGAGAAAGAACGTAAAAGGTACCGAGCGAAAAGTAGGTCCAGCTCGAAAATGAGTATTTGAAGATTTTCTATCTAAAAGACTAGTGCCATTCGTTGAAAGTCTTGAACATTTTCAGTCTTTGCTTGTCACCATCGTATTCTGCTTTGAACCATGATTTTAGTATCGAATTTATCTGCTTTTTAGTGCAGTTCCATCCTACAAGGCACAAAACATTGCAATTGTCATAAATTTTTGACCATTCTGCTATTTTCGGACTTGTTGCAAGGCACGCGCGAATGCCAGAAAACTTGTTTGCGCCGACTTCTACTCCAACTCCAGTACCGCAGGACAAAATAGCAAGAGATTTGTTTTTCAGGACTTTTTCAACCACAGGCGGGATCATGTCTTCCAGTTTCATGTCTTTGAGCGCTTTAACGCCTTTGGCGTCGGTTCGCTCTTTTACTCCAAAATTAACAAAACTAATTTTATTTGCTTTTAGAAACTCTTCGGCATATTTTATTGCTTTGTAGCCATGCTTGTCTGCTGCCAAGTAGATCATGAATACTATTTCTATTGAAAAGCTATAATAAGTTGCATAAGCAAAAAAACACCTACTACTGAACTACGGCTTTTATTTTATTATGATATTCCTTAATTTCAGGTTTATCATCATTTACAGTAAAAAAAATTCCGTTAGAATATAAAAATCCAACATCACATAGTAGGTCGTGTTCAGTTCTTGGTCAATTTGGTGGATAAGCTTTTGGTGCAACAAACCCATATGTGTTAAATGTTACTTGCAAGCCTAAACCAGATAATTTTTTCCAACCTTGTTTACCATTAGCAAATTTGTACAACATAATTAATTTTATTTGCTGTATCTTTATATCCATGTAATTTCCACATTATCAACGCGTTGTCGTGGTCAGAAGTCAGTGTTTTTTCTTACCCCTACATTTTGTAGGAAATAGAAAAATATATAAATATGTAGGGGGTAAGGATATTCATGGTCACAATAAAAAAGAAACCTGTCGGCGAACAGACCTATTATTATCTAGAGCATACATTCAGAAAGAAAGGAAAAGTGGAGAAAAAGGAACTTTACTTAGGCAAATCTATACCGAAGAATGTAGAAAAAATGAAAAAGGATTTCTTGGCTGGTATTTACAAGGAAAAATGGCATAAGACACTTGATAAGATAAGGGATGGGTTTTTGAAAGACAGGCAACGCATGCCAAAATCTGCAAAGATAAAAGAAACAGAAGCTTTTATGATAAAATTCACCTATGATACACAACGAATAGAAGGCTCTAAATTAACATTCAGGGACACTGCAAACCTGCTTGAAAAGGGCATAACGCCGAAAGGCAAGCCTATCACAGATATAAAAGAAGCAGAGGCCCATAAGGAAATATTTTATGAAATGCTCGAGCATAAAAAAGATATTACACTTCAAGAAGTTCTTGGGTGGCACAGGAATTTATTCAAATCTACAAGGCCTGATATAGGCGGCAAACTTAGACAACATCAGGCAGCAATTTATGGCAGTAATTTTTTGCCTCCATTTCCTGCAGAAGTTTATCCATTGACAACGGAATTCTTTAAATGGTATAACAAAAATAAGGATAATATACATACAGTCGAACTTGCTGCTTTAGTGCACCTGAAATTTGTGACAATACATCCTTTTTCTGATGGCAACGGAAGAATCAGCAGGCTTATGATGAATTTTGTTCTTAAAAAATATAATTATCCTATGCTGGATATTCCTTATATCGGAAGAAATAGTTATTATAATGCTTTGGAAAGAGCCCAAGTAAAAAAAGAAGATAATATATTTCTTAACTGGTTCATAAAAAGATACATTAAAGAAAACAAACGATATTTGTAATTTCATTGCAGTTACTAACACACTCCACAACATTTTTTATATTTTTTACCACTACTGCATGGACATGGATCATTTCTATTTGTTTTTCTTTCTAGAATATATTTTTGTATTTTAGCGTCAACACTTGTTGTACTACTCGTTGTTTGTCCTAATAGAAAAAGTTCAAAAAGTTTTTGCATGTCACCAGTTATTTCTAGTTCTACATTTCTTTTTGTCAATTCATCTACGAATCCCCATTCGTTTAATACATGTTTACGCCCAACAACTAAGAGAGAATGTTCTAGTTCTGGCGAGACGTCAATTTTTTCTAGCCATAAAAGTTCTCTTTTTCTATTTAGGTCGGCGTCTAATAACCTTTGGGTTTTATCCATTTCATCGTATGCAGGATTTTCGCGGTCCAAAAATACAGTACGAATTCCTGTTCTGTTAGCTTCACTACATAATGGTGTTGTGCCTGTTCCTTCAGAATATAAAACCCTATAACCGCCTCTTGAAAGTTTTTCAAATTGATATTCACACAAAAATCTTACAGCTTTTAGATAGGAAGCTTTTTGCGACATGCAATCCGTTTTTCCTATTCCTTTAGCTTTTAGCTTTGCTTCATCAATATTTTGTTCAAGAACTTTTAATATTTTATCCCAATACGATTTTTCTGTTAAGATTCTTGGATCATTTGTCATGTCATCTGTTATAACAGCCAATATCCCGTATCCCATGGTGTCGGCAACGTATGGTAGAATAGTATCAGTTATAAGACCTGATACGTGAAAATCTGCTATTGTTTTTAGCCTGTACATATCGCACATATGAATAATAAACTATTTAAGTCTATAACTATTTACTATTAAATAGTAGTATTAGTTAAATCCACATAATCTCCACATCATCCACTCTTTGCCGCGGGTAGAAGTCTGCTTTTTCTGGTTTTATTCTTTCTTTTGACAGCGAACCAGTCCATGCTATCATTGCTCCACAATCTCCTGAATATTCTTTTGGCACTACCTCAAATTTTGCACCTCTTTCTTCGCACATAATCCTCATCATTCTTTGCAAATGTTGAGAGGCTGCCACACCGCCTACTAAAATAAGCTCATTTTTGCCTGTATGGGCTAGAGCTCGTTCTGTAACTTCACAGAGCATTGCAAATGTTGTTTCTGAGAATGAAAATGCAACATCTTCAAGTTTTTCTGTTTTCAGTTTTTTCAAAGCAGCTGTAAGTATGCCTGTATATGATAAATCCATTCCTTTCACGACATAAGGAAGTTCTATGAATTTTTTTCCACTGTCGGCAAGTTTGTCAACAACAGGCCCGCCCGGAAATTCACCTGTTGCTTCCCTTATGAACATGTCTCGCGCGTTGCCGATAGCAATGTCCAAAGTCTCGCCAAAAACTCTGTATCGTTTGTTGTTGTACCCGATAATTTGTGTGTTGCCGCCAGAAACGTAAACTATTATGGGGTCATTTACTTTGCATGAATATTTGCCGATTTCAATATGAGCCACAGGATGATTTACTGGAATTAATTTTAGCTTATTTTCTTTCCCCAGTTTTTTGGCAAATTCGGTTGCGACTTTGAGGCATGGTGGCAGACCCGGGCCGCATGAATAAGCTATGGCATTAACATCTTTCATTTCAATTTTGGCTTCTTCAAAGGCTTTTTGCAGGACTTGTTCTTTTATATCTTCGTGGTGCTTGGCTGCTTCTGCTGGATGAATGCCCTTGCCAGCAGCAGGCTTGTACATATCTTTTGCATTGGCAAGTATTTTCTTGCCGTCTGTAATACCGATACCGAAAGTATATCTGCTCATAGAAGTGCAGTACCTTCGATACCTAAAATAAATTTATTATCTGACAGTTTTATCACTCTCCATTTTTAATTTTATTCTTCTCAAAGCTTTTGGTCTAACTCTAATATTTTCTTCATCTATAATTTTTCTAATTAGAGCAGATCCGTACAAGCCAGAACTCATATGGTTTTTAATTTTATTTTCCAAGTCTTCAGACATATGCCATTCTAATTTTTTAGCTTTTGCAAGTTTTACCATGTAGTTATATCTATGGCTTTTAACAAATGAATTAAACAAAGGTAGCTTATTCGCATCTTCTATAGAAATTACAACAGCTTCTATATTTTTCTTTTTGAAGACTATTGTAGAATTTTTAGTTTTCAAAGAATTTAGAAGTTTACTTATCAATTCCGAGTTTGGTTGTGATACTATGCCTGCTCGAAAAGAGTTAAAATCAATATAACCATCTGAATCGGCTAATCCTTGTAAAAACCATATTCTGAATTTTTCAGGGGTTCCAATTAACCAATTAGCTCTAATTTTATGATAAGTTGTAACTTCATTATTATTTAGACCTAAGCACACATTAAATACCCAAGCTAAAAATGCAGAAGATTGAGAATGCCATGCGTAAAAAGGATATTTGTTATGACTGCCTGGCCGCATGTCTTTTCCTTTGTTTATTCTTAGACCTAATGATTTGATGCAAAGAGAAACAAACTCGCCTATATTTTCATTTTCAGAATGAAATTTTGTTAGTCGTAATTGTAAACGTCTTGTAACTCTTTGCACCCGTATTATTTTGTCTTTGCTTGCATCACCCAAAATTATTCCGAGCAAATATGCAAAGAGCAAAGGTTTCGCATTTTTAACGTCTTTTATTATTCCAAATTTCTTGGCCAAATTTTGTGTTTCTGGCAGAGGCTGTAATTGCTTTAGAACATCTAAAATTTCATTGAAGCTTTCGATTTTATTGGGTACTTTTATCCAAGGTCCAGTAAATATTCCACCCCGTGTAGAATTTAAGGATAGCCATGAGCAGTCATGAGAAGGATTATCCAACGCGTAATAGCATAATCTAGCAGCATAAGGAATGCTTTCTAATCTTGACCATTTAGCAACTGTGTGTTTTGAGAGAGTTAGCTTTTTTGATATTTGATAGCAATTTAATTTTTTATTTTTTAATTCTAAACATTGCTGAAATAATAATAAAGCCTCTTTATCTTTTTTTAGTAATTTTATTCCCCAATATTTTCTTTCTAAATCAGAAAATTTAATATTTTCTATGTTCATACTCTAGGTATTTGTTATTTGGAAAATATAAAGGCTTTGCTATACCCAGTACTTGGAAAACTTGACTTTAGTTTTTAAGCATCTATAACCTTCAGAATGTCGACTGGAACAGTTGTCTCTGGCCCATGTTTTCAGACAGCTCACAGCATCGTACGAACTAAAATTTAGCTAGGAAAAGGCGATTTTTCTTGCCTTGCTGTTGATTTGTTGGTCAAAAGCCTCCGTATTGACGCTTGTAGGCTTTTTGCTGAAAATTAGCTTGCCTAAGTTTTCCATCTACTGATACCCTTTATACCTTTATTCCAAGAATCATAAGAAGCAGACGAATAGAAGCAATTAAATTATTGACTGTCAGTTAGTGTGTAAGCCAGCAATCTTGCAGGCTTTGTAGTTTTAATCAGAGTAGAAACCAAAGCTGGATCTTTATACTCTCTATTAATTAAATAAAATCTTCCTTTTTCATCTTTTTCATATGTGAAGCCTTCCCATGTTCTGGAGTCGTGTGATCGAAGAGGATCTCCAGCAGATTGAAGAGCAGTTCCATAATATCGTCCTTCTTTTAGAGCTATTTCACTTTCCTCGAAGCTTAGTCTTTCATCGCCAGCGTGATACCAGCTTTTTGTTGAACATACAATTCCCAGTAAGGCATAAGCTCCTAATGCAGCCAATCCTGCCTTTATTGCAGATGTTTTTCTCATAAAGATAGTGTGTATGAAAAGGTTAAAAAATGCTTTTTTAACCTTTTGCCTATAATCAAATATTATGTATCATCCTGGAAGAGTTTTAGAGATATTTTCAAATACTGACAAGGGCACGGTTAGTATTGACAATTCCACGCAGGTGATGCTTGAAATGTGGGATGACAATATGATAACTGTTGTAGTTGATCCGCACCTTTCAAAGACTGTCAAGAAAGGCGATGTAGTTCTTGTTGATTATACAGCAGGTCCAAATGGTCCAAGACTTATAGGCACAAAAATTCTCAGGGGCGAGACAGGAAAGAGGACATGGACCCAGTATGTCGAGCATAAAAATAAGATGAAAAACATTCCCCAGCAGCAAAGCCTTAATCAGGTCAAGGTAGACAAGAAACAGAATTATGTTGGATAATTTTCAGGTCTTTTTAATGGCATCAGCAAACAATTTATTGAACAATCTAACAGGCGCTGCATTGGATTTTGGATGGAGTCTTGCAAGACCTGTTGTTGAACCTATTTTCAAATATCTGATTGCTGATCAAGCGTCCAATCTTTCTAAAAGACCTAGAGTTCGTTTGGCTTATTCTGGAGTTGAAAGAGCTGAGTATGCTGCAAATGTTTCTGCATTTGTAAGCGTTGAGAATCTTTACAGGAGCATTAATTTTGGGGCACTGATGGGCGTTGTTACTCGTGAAATGACAGAAGGGGTAAATTACGGCACTGCTATGGGTGCTGTTGAAAGAATGAAAAGGGGGGTTAATGTTTCACCTGTTTTGGCCATAGTTTCAAAATTAGAAAGCGGTTATAATGTCGGTGGTTTTTCTTTATGCCATCAAGAAGTCGGAGAAGACGCTTATCTTGGAGGAGTTTTAGCTGTTGCAGGAAAGGTTAGGGGAAGGATGCGCGGTTTGGTTACATATTGTGATGAAAATCATGGGGAAGTCGTAGGCTTAGTTAACATTACTGGAAGAAATGGATTATCAAAAGAGAGAGATAGAGAAGGAAGAAAAAAGAAAGGAAAATCATACGGGTTTGTAAACATCGATCTTTCAAGGCCTCTTTTGGAAGGCGGCTTGGAATTTGGATGGAGCTAGTTTTTAAGCATTTTGTTTATAGAGTTTGCATGAAAATCCGGATACCGTCAAGTTATGTAAAAATCGCTATGGATGCGGTAAAAAGAATTCCTTTAATCAAGGGACATCTTGTTGCCAGCAGCCTTGATAGGCCATATGTTAGATTGTGCGCCGATGTTGCTGTTGAGCATCCTTTTACTTATGAAGTCGTACGAGTGACAGCATTTTCAGACAAGGGCGATGCAGCATTCATGCTTGGAGGGTATGAAGATGAAATACGCCCTTATATTGAAACACATCTAAGACACAATAGGTTTCCCTATTCCCTTCTTGAAATTGATGGCGTTAAGCAGAATAGAACCACGAATGTTGCATTATGGCTTTCAAAACCAGAGTTAAAAAAATTAGAACCTATTGATTATGCCAGATGCATAGCAAACTTTTCTATGGTAGAAGTTTTTGAGGAAGTTAGTGGCTGGGAAGAGCTTGAGCCTGTTTTGAATAGACTTGTTTTATTACAAGTGAAAGATGAATGCTCTTCTTTTGGCAGGGAAACCCCTGTTTTTTTCAGGACAGTTTATGAGTTCGGTGTTGGCAATCTTGGCCTATACCCTAAACCTTACAGAGCTATGCCGCCAACTGTGTGGCACTTTTATGGCAAGCCCGCACCTGAAGAGTTTTTGATATTAGGCAAAGAAATAAGAAGAAATCCTAAAAACTTTGGCGGCTCTATAAATGAAGTAGAACGTTCTATGAGAAGGCGCTAGCCGCCAAGATAAAGCTTTTGCACTTGCTTGTTTTTTAGCAATGGTTTGCCTGAGCCTGTCAGTTTTATTTTTCCATCTGCCTTTTTTTCAACAACAATGTCTTTTACCTGTATGTTAGCTTCTGAATCGCAGAATGGGCATGTGAAATATTTTATTTTTGAATTCTTCCGAAAACTGCTTGGCTTTAGCCAGCAGATGAGGGCAAGAATTCGAAAAGACATCCACAAGAAACCTGCGGTTTCAACCGCAGGTCGTATGAGGGGATTTCATTTCCACAATACGCTCTGGTTTTTGCATAAAATTATTTGTATATGCAAGAATTAATAATTTATAGAGCGGCGAAGACAGCAATACTTGGCTACAAAATTGGAAAAAGCTTCTAGATAAAATCCAGAACTTTTCTAAGGTCCTTGTTTTCTATGAGGAATAAGCGCCCTGACTTTTCCATCTTTCTGAGCGCTTTGTCTGCAAAGACTTCTGTTCTTGTTATCAGATTTGGCGAAAACAAAATACCTTTGCCTACTTTTTTTATTACAGGAAGATCTGTAAGCCCGTCGCCAACGTATAGAATATCATTTTTCTTTGCGCGATATTTTTTTTCTATTATTTTAATTATGCCTATTTTCTCGTCCTTTAGAACAGCGCCTGATATTTTTCCTGTCAATATGCCGTCTTTTACTTCCATTTTTGCGGCATAAATATGATCTATGTAGTGTTCAATGTCATTTCTTCTCAAGAATTCTCTGATTAGATTTTCGTCGTTAATGCTAACTATTACTATTTTTAAATTCATTTTCTTTATGTGCTTCAGAGTTTCTTTTGTTCCCCTCCTTAATTTCATCAGCCTTAAAATTTTTTCTGCATCCTCAATCTTCGACCCTTTGACAAGTTGCGCGAATTTTTCAACAAGCGCTGCAAATTTTTTTGGGTCCCTGTTGTCTTTCAGGATTTCTAACTCAAGTTTTAACTGCTGGAATCTGTGGCCAGCCATGCTCAGTAATTTCATTGCTACATTGTGTTGAGTAATTACGTCATCAAAATCAAAACATATCACTTTCATTAGGCATTAATTATAGTGAGCCAAATAAATAGATACTTACTGTATTTTCTTAATTTTACAGTTCTATAACAGTACCTCCGAAAGTAAGGTTATTGTCATAAACTGGCAATAATCCGCTGAGTGAAATCATGAGGTCTGCTTTCACTTTCGGAGGTACTCATAAAACATGCAATTTCTTTTTCGTCTTTATAATTTCCTCTTCTGCAAATGCTGACGCCAGTTTTAAACTAAGCTCCATCAGAATTTTAACTTTAGGATTTTCTTTATTAAGCTTATACATTTCTGCCCTGCCTATTTCTCTTGTTTTGACTATTAAATTTTTGTTTATTAGTTCTTCCCATATTTTATCCAATGTTATTCTAGATACGCCAGTTTCTTCTGCTACCTGGCTTTTTGAATAGTCAAAGCTGTCAAAAGTAAGAAAGAAATCTAACACTTTTACAGCCGGCGTTTCTCCAAATGTCTCTACGAATATTGAGTTTTTTGCTTCCATACATGAACGTTAATTTACATACTTAAATAAATATGCATTTAATGTATAATAAATATACATTACTACTTGGTGTTATTGTGGATGTCAAAGATGACAAAGAAATAGAAAGAATTCTTCTTAAGAAACTCTACACTTTAGGCTGTTGGGGCACCAGGCACACTTCTGAAAGCAATCTTCCTAAAGGGTTTCCATCTCACTTAAGAAAACGCGTTATTGAAGTTGCAGAGGAACTTCGTAAAAAAGGATTTTTAGTAAAGTTTCCAACACATCACGATAATCAATGGTACCTTAATTGGAATTTCAAGAAAGAAATTGAAGAGAAGATAAAGTGACTTGTATGAAGCCTAAGAAAATTAAATTTGTTCCTTTGAAATATGAGGAAATAAAAGTTTCACCTTGTTACGTATGCAAAAAGAAGAACAAGCATTGCAAATGTATCGAATGTATTTTCTGTGGAACCATAAACAAAAATAAAGAATGTAAATATTGCAAGAAAAAACATACTGTTGATAAGATAACGGTGTCAAATGCAGAACTGAATGCCATGGAAGATCTTAGTTTTGTAGATTTGAAAATTATGTTTGATGAAAAACGAGACAAAGAAATAGAAATGTGGCAGGATAGATGCAAATCAGTTTGGCATAGACTTGTTAGAAAGATTGATGAATGATTGTTTTTATTTTGCAGTTGTCTGGCTGCCATAACCGCATTTTCCGCAATATTTTCTGTTTTTGTAAGAAGCCATGAATGTTCCCATGCCGCATCTCGGGCAGTGATCATTTTTCCTGTGTGCTTTGCCGCCTTCCACTTTATAGAGTTTCCAAACCTGTACTTTTTTGTGTTTTTTCTTTGAATGCGGACGCTCTTTTTGCGACTTCTTCTCCTTCTTTGGTTTCTTCTCTTCAACAGGCGCAGCTGCTGGCACTGGGGTTGCTGCCCCTTTTCCGCCTTTTACTGCAGGGGCTGCTCCTTTTGAAGCCGCTGGTGCAGCTCCTTTAGCAACAACTGCTGGCGTAGGCACTGCTGTTTTCTTTTTTTGATCTACTTTTGCTGGCATAATTATACATCCTTACAAATACCTTTCTTTGAAAAGAAATGTCTTTGTGAACTCCAAAGAAACATAAGTTCTTCAAAACTTTCTAGTCAAATATTATTATTATTCTGCTTTTGGTTGTTCAGATTCCTGTTTTGTTTCTTCTCCTTTGATTGTGTTGACGCCTTTGGCGTCGGTTCCCTTTGCTTTTGACAAATCGTCAATTTTTTTGTTGTCCCATATGAAAACTTTAATATCAGATTTTGATGAGCCATTCTTTGAGAAGATGTTTCTAATGTCAATTTTTGTTATGTCCGATCCCAGCTGCTTTGCAAGAAGCTGCTGTACAGTTGCTCGCGATGGCGTCGGCTCTTCTGGATGCCATGCTGCTACCTGCACTTCTTTTCTCGCTAATAGCGGATTATGCTTTTCTGAAATTACATCTAATTTTACCATATTATTACACCTTAATTGCGTATCTGCCAGGAGCTGTTATGTTTAGCTTCTTTGCAATATCGCTTTCTGCATCAAAAATTATCACAACACCCTGGAAGCTTGATGTTAGATTGTTTGTTTTACAGACAGGGCACTGGCTGCCTTTTTCCCATATTCTTCTGCAATCTTTGCAAGCTTTTTTTGTCATCTAGTAACCACCTAAATTCTAACGCCCAATAAATCTTTTACTGCTAGATATTTTCTTCTAAATCTCCATCTCTATATTCAACAAATCATTGTATCCCATCTTTTTCATATACACCTATGTTACTATTATTTGTCGTCATCTTTTTGCCTCTCTTCTTACAGGCTTTTTTTTGTCTTTTTCAAGCCAGTCTGTTGAACCCAGGCCCGGTTGTCGCATTGTCAAAGATATCTTGCTCCTGCCTTTTCCAAGCGATACGCCGACTATGCGGGCTTTTATCACATCGCCTTCTTTCAATTTGTTTCCTGTTTTCTTGCCTGTGAATATCGCATTTTTTGCATCATATGCTATTTTATCATCCATTACTTGAGAAACATGAATCAATGCATCTATAGGGCCAATTCGCGTAAATGCGCCAAATTCTGTTATGTCTACAACTTCGCCTAATACAAGTTCGTTTAATTCTGGCCTGTATACAAGCGTCTTGTATTCTACAGGATAGTGCACAGCGCCGTCCTCAGGAACGATATAACCGTCTCCTATATTAACTACATCTGTAACTGCTAGGAAAACACCCAGGTCTGGATTCAGTTTGCCTTCTACCTGATCCTGCAAACTTTCTTTTACTGCTCTGTCTAACTCCATGTCAAATCTAATCGGAGGAACACGAACCTTGTCTTTTATTGATAAGATCTTGAACATACTATCAACCAAATTGATGTTAAGAAATGTTTAAAAAGGAAAAAATTAGCTGATTTATCAGTTTAATCGTCATTCAACAAACGGCTTTCTTTGGCTTTTCTTTCTGCATTCTTGTGTGAGTATTATTTCTGCATAGTCTTGTAAGTATTTTCTTCCATTGTTATAAGCTTCAGTTACGTTTCTCCCTTGCACTTGTTTTGTTTTTAATCTGTCTTGCTGTCGATATGTAATTTCATAGGTTTTCCAGTTAGACATTGTCAATCCCCTGCTGAATCATTTCCTTTGCTTTTTCTGCTGATTCCCAGCCTGTTACTTTTACCCACTTGCCTTTCTCGTGCTTTTTGTAAGTTTCAAAGAAGTGTTTTATTTTATCTTTAATTTGCTCAGAAACATCATCTTCTGTGTTAATATTTTCAAAGTGAGGGTTTTTAACAGGAACCGCAACAATTTTCTCGTCCCTGCCTTTTTCATCTTCTGTCAAAAGCACTGCGACAGGGCGAACTTTCACAAGCACGCCAGGATACAGCGGATATTGCGCAAGGATTAAACAGTCAAGAGGATCTTCATCTCCTCCAAGCGTTCCTGGTATGAAACCATAATTTCCAGGGTATGTCATGTCTGTATGAAGCGCTCTGTCTACTACAATAATTTCCTTCTCTTTATCAAATTCAAGCTTATCGTGACAGCCCATTGGTATTTCTACAATAACATTTACAATTTCAGGGGCTTTGTCCCCAGGGCCTATATCTGCCAAAGACATAACTATTTTCTTTTTCTCAATGTTTAAATACTGTTTTGAAATTCAATGAAAATGTCTTTTGATGTCAGGGCGCATTTTGATGCAGTATATGAGAAAGAAACAGCTTTAGCACCTGTTGTTTCTTATCTTAGCCAGGAACTTGCTATAATTCTTAAACCAGGTGCACGAATTCTTGATCTTGGATGTGGCGATGGCCGTGATGCTGTTTATTTGGCATTTAGAGGCTTTGATGTTACTGCAGTTGACATTTCTGAAAAAGGAATAGAAAAAACAAGAGAGCGCGCTAGAAAATATGGCGTAAAAGTAAATGCTGTTATAGGCGATACGCGCGATGTTGGGCTTATTGATTCGTTTGGCGTTTGTGATGCTGTTTTTGGTTATAATCTTTTACAATTTTTAACACCTGAAGAGATAAGGTCATTACTACCTTTTTTAAAAGCTAAAACAGAACCTGGTGGTGCGAATGCATTTGGATACTTGGCTATAGCTGATTATTACACAGAAAAGCCTGTTCCTCATGGCTTTACAGAAAGAGATTTTAGGAATTCATATAAAGATTGGGATGAAGTTTACTTTTCAGAAGGTGTTGTACAAGATGTGGAGCTTCCTGAGAATTTGAAAAAAATATGGCATACTGCTATTATAGTCGTCAAGCCTCGGTAAGCATTTTCAAGCTTCAACCAGAAGCCTTTTTTGCCTTAATCTGTAAACCTTGACTTTTCTCTGCTTAAGCTTTATTATGAGTTCTTTGTCGTTTGTTGCGACAGCACAGCCGTGTTTTGTTGCGTAATCGATAATTGCTGCATCTCCTTTTTTAGCGGCAGCAGAAACAGGAATTTTGTTTTTCTCTAATATATTCATTACAACTCTGGCATTCATACCATCTTTGCTTTTGCGTTTAGCTATTTTTTTGAGCTCATCTATGCATGAAGAAAGCGTGAAAGAATTGGCTGAAAATACATCTGTCTTGAACTGCACAGTTGCAAGCAGCATGTTTGTGTCTAAGAGCACAGAAGCCTCTGGTATCGGTTCGTTTACGTTATTTGTCATATAAGAAATATTATGTTGGTAACTTAAATTAGAATTATTGTAAAAAGAAAAAAAATCTAAATGTATAGCCGTTAAGCTTCAACGTTTTATTCTTCGTCTGAACTTGAACTTTCAGAGTCTGACTCTTCCTTGTCTGAGCTTTCGCTGCTCTCAGAATCGCCGACTTTTTCGCCGATTGCGAACTTTCTTGCAACTTCTTTTATTTTGATTTTGCAGTGCTCGCCTTTCTTTGCGCCGTTAACAAACACGATAAAGTTTTCTATCTTTGTTATTCCGTCGCCTTTTGCGCCTTCGTCAGTTATTTCAACGTCGTACTCTTCTCCGACTTTTACTGGTTTTGGCTTGTCGTCGTCGAATCTGCTTCCGCCGCCACCAAAGCCTCCGCCACCGCGTCCGCCACCGCCTCCGAAGCCTCTACCGCCGCCTCCGAAGCCGCCTCCACCGCGTCTATCTCCGCCTCTATTGTCTCTTCTGTCTCTCATCCTTAACACCTCATTTATGACAAACATATTGGCAAATCGTTGATTTGCGCTTATGTTTATCTTTTAATGGAATTAGCCTTCAATGAAGAATTAGCCTTTAACAGTTCGTAAAAAAAAATCTGTCCTCGTAAGCCCGTCCCTTCACCTTCAGTTGAATTGACATACCTTGGTATGCCAATTGGTTTACTAACCCCTTGATAATTAGTAATAATGTAAGGTATTTAAAGAGAAGTTTATTTGAATATTTCGCCGGCTTCTTCTGACCAAAATAGCAGGTCAAGATGCGCCGGCGGTATATTGACAGAATTTGAAAATCCTATAAATTTTTGCTCGAGTTCTTTGTAAATCTTTGGCGTTATGCTCTTTGGTATTTCTGATATCACATTATTGTTAACCATGTTTTTCAAAATATGTCTGTCAAGAATTGCCAAATTCTCCCCAAAACCAATATTGCGCAGGAAATGAGATGCTTCTTTATAGCCGAAACCTTTTACATTGGCAACAAGCCATTCCCTTGTTTCGTAAACAGAAGACGCACTTGCGTCGGTTCTTCCTTGATTGATTTTATCTTTCAGCTTTATTTCGCCATTTTCCTTTAGTTTTTCTCTTGTTTCGTATATGTACTTGCTTTTGTTTACGTTGAACCTGACGCCTGCCATCCATTTTTGGAGATCCTCAGCATTTCCTGAGTATAATGATCCATTGCTTTTCATTGTTTCTATGGCAAGCCATGCGCTTTTTGCCTTGCTTTGAGGCGTGCACAGGCAAAAAGCAAGCTCTGCAAAGAGCTCATTGTCGTTAGCTGTGGCAAAGATGTTTTTGAACTCTTGCAGACGGGTTTCTATCGCGGGTTTCTTTGCCAAATATTTATTGTATAAGGAATTAGTAATTACAACCATTAGATTTATTACAGAATAAGATATTAAAGAATTGGTTTTATAGCAAACCAAATAAAGAATCAGGTATTATAATTTGGTTCGCTATATGTGACAAACTTAGGTTATATAACGAATATTAAGTTGGTCAGCTATAATCAGTACTTATGACAAATGTTTTTATAATTCATGGAACTTATGGCAATCCCGAGGAAAATTGGCTGCCTTGGCTGAAAAATGAAGTAAAAAAGATCGGGCATAATGCATTTGTTCCGAAGTTTCCCACACCTGAAGGGCAAAATTTGAAAAGCTGGGTTAAAGTATTTGACAATTATTTGAAATATCTTGATAAAGATTCTGTTGTTGTAGGCCATAGCACAGGAGCTACCTTTTTACTGAGCATATTAGAAAGGCATGCTGCAGGCGCTGCATTTTTTGTATCGGGTTTTACTGGCAAATTTGAAGAAAAACATGCAGACCCCCGACTAGATGAAATAAATGAAGCGTTTAATAAAACATTTACAGAGCGCGAATTTGACTGGCATGCAATAAGAAAAAATTGCAGTAAGTTTTTTGTTTATCATTCTGATAACGACCCTTATGTGCCAATTGGCAAAGCTGAAGAATTAGCCGTGAGTCTTGATACACATGTTATTGTTATCAAAGGGGCCGGGCATTTCAATGCAGACGCAGGCTATATAAAATTTGAACGGCTCTTTGAAGATATAAAATCAGTTCTGAATAAATAGAAAAAGAAAATATAAAGAACTAGACAACTTTCTTTTCGTAGCGATCTAATGCTGAATAATCAAAAATACGCCCATCATCAGCCGTTATTTTGCACGACGCTACTGTTCCTTCACTGCCTCTATAGTTAAGATCGCGTATGGTTACTCTTTCGCCTGTTAGCAATACTGCCGTATCGCCTTTGTCAAAATTATACCCATCTCTTATACCAACCGGCATTAAATCACCTATAATATGAAGAAACTGATATATTTAAAGAGGCAGAATTCCACCAGTCTAAGCGGTAGCGGTGACTGGTGGTGGGGTGCGGGAACCCCCGCCTGATGAATTGGGCTTTTTCTCTAACCAGACAGATAATTAAAATGTCAATAGCAGCCATAGCGGAGCTATGG
>ORJL011278135.1_pt1 | contig 28276 bp, 22 predicted proteins | sample 1779941 | NCBI WGS metagenome assembly ORJL01 (sample SAMEA104232317, study PRJEB22302) | groundwater metagenome | biome: forest; feature: aquifer; material: groundwater | place: USA | collected 2011-08-07 | depth 5.8 m
AAGGCTTCGCGCAATTCCTGACAATCCTGGGTTTGCTGGGAAACCTCCAGGGCTTTCCGAACGAGTTGCGGGTCGATTCTTCGTGGTCTGGCCATGCGCAGAATCTACCATTAGTCTCGTCTTGAACGCAACTTCGAATAACATTGCGAAGTGGGCGTTCAACAGTTGCAGCGGGCTGTCGAGCCTGACCCTGCCCAACAGCCTGGCCAGCGTTGGGGAAGCGGCGTTCAATGGCTGCGCCGGGTTCAGGAGTCTCACCTTGCCGGGCAACTTGACCAGCATTGCGCCTGCAGCGTTCTCTGCTTGCAGCGGGCTGACAAATATCAACGTAGATTCGCTCAATCCACAATACAGCGCCAGAGACGGCGTCCTATTTGACAAGACGCAAACAACTCTCATCCAGTGGCCGGCTGGAAGGGCAGGAAGCTATGGCATACCCAACGGCGTAACCAGCATTGGCGACGACGCCTTCCTTGACTGCACCGGGCTGACGAGCATCGCCCTGCCCCTCAGCCTGACCAGCATCGGGAATGCTGCGTTCGCCTACTGCACAGGACTGACGAGCATCACACTGCCCAACAGCGTGAGCAGCGTTGGTGGTGGGGCGTTCGACGGTTGCAGCGGGCTCGTGAGTTTGACAATTGATACACCCGCGATCGGCAAGACGTTTTCAGGACTTGATACTTTGAAAAGTCTGACAGTTGGCAACAGCGTGACCAGCATCGCCGATCAAGCGTTCCTAAACTGCAGCGGGCTAACGAACCTCATCCTGCCCAACAGCCTCACTACAGTTGGCGGTTGGTCGTTCGCTAATTGCAGCGGGCTGCCGAACCTCACCCTGCCCAACAGCCTGACCAGCATTGGGGGCTATGCGTTCTACGGCTGCGCCGGGCTGACGAACCTCGCCTTGCCCAACACCCTGACCAGCATCGGGGAGGGCGCGTTCCGATACTGTGCCGGGCTGCCGAGCCTCGCCCTGCCCGAGAGCGTAACCGCGATTGGATGGGGGGCGTTCTTGGGCTGTGCCGGACTGACGAGTATCACCCTGCCGGGGAGCGTGACCACCATTGGGGCTTGGGCGTTCTCTGAGTGCATCGGGTTGACAAATATCACGGTGGATGTGCTCAATCAAAACTATCGCGACTTGGAGGGCGTCCTGTTTAGCAAGGCTCAAGACACCCTCGTTCAGTACCCGGGTGGCAGGGTGGGAAGCTATGGCATACCGGGCGGCGTAACCTGCATTGGCGAAGGGGCGTTCCATGCATGCACAGGTCTCCCGAGTATCACCGTCCCCAACAGCGTGACCAGCATCGGGTATGGGGCGTTCGATCACTGCACTGAGCTTACAACCATCACTCTGCCCGGCAGCGTGATCAGTATTGGGGATGAGGCGTTCCGTGGCTGCACCGTGCTGACCAGTGCCTATTTCACAGGCAACGCCCCCTCATTGGGAGGAGCTTCTGTGTTTCTTCGTGCCAACAATGCGATCGTCTATCACCTTGCCGACGCCGCGGGCTGGGGCTCGACCTTTGGCGGACGCCCGACGGCAGTATGGGAGCCCTCCTACAGCCAGTGGGCGGAGTTTTCCGGCCTTTCGGCAACGTACCCCGCTGCCAGCGGTGAGCAGGACGATCCGGACCAAGATGGCCTGAGCAATATCCAAGAGCTGGCAGCCGGCACGGATCCCACCGACCCGAACTCCGTCCTAGTGTTTGAAGCGCTGGCCAGGCCCGGCGATCTGAGCGAGGACGACAAGAGGACGCTCGATGCGGGCGAATTCGCGATCCACTTCCGATCCGTTCCCGGCAAGAGCTACGAAATCCAGAGCACGGAAGTCCTAGGCGGCACCTGGACCGCAGTGGCCTCAGCCACCGCCACCACCACGCAAAAGCGGGTCCGGCTCAATCGGCCGGCCACTCAGCGCTTCTATCGAGTGGTGCTTCGGTAGAGGTCTGCTCTACGGTTTCGAAACCAGGAGCCGCACGGGACCCAGCAAGCCCGAGGCCATCAGCGGGGTCTCCGCGGTCAATTTCCGTATGTTCGTTTTCGTCAACCGCCTGTCCGGTGGCAACGTCGTGTCACCGATGACGCGGTTGGGCCAGAAGTTGACAACATCGGCCTCCAGCACGTTGCCGGACGGCTTCACGACGTCGGTGATATCCACACGGAATGGCGGTGTCCAGACGATGCCGAGGTCCCGACCATTCACGTGAACCGAGGCGAGTTCGCGGAGGCTACCCAGGTCAAGCCAGAGTCGCTCGCTGGGTTTTGCCTGACGGGCTGGAAGGTCGAAGGATTTTGTGTACGTTGCGGTGCCGGAATAATATTTGACGCCCGGTTCAGCCCGCTCACTCCAACTGCCGAGTTGATCGAACTGCGCCCGGGCCGGACCACCCCATTTCGGGTCGAATTTCACCGTCCACGAGCCTTCCAACTCAGTGAGCGTCGAGAACGTCCCGCCGTTGCTCGTGGTCGTCGCCGGATGCTTCTTTGAGGATTCGCGGAAAACAACGAACCACGAGCCGCAGGGTGCGAACTCCAGCGGCACCGTTGTCCGTCCCTCTTTCTCCACGTAAGCGGTCGCAAGCCGCCGCTCTCCGGTCACGGCGTTCCAGAGCTCGGGCGACTTGCCTGAGACGCGAAAGGTGCAGTCCAGGCGCTCAATGCGATTGGAGCGGTTTGCGAGGAAATAGACCTCCGCAGCGTGGTCTTGACGATGGATGTAGTCAGTCATGGCTCCGGACTGGCCTCCAGTGAACTCGAAATCCGGCTTCACGCCCTCCATCAAGAGCACCTCACGTGCGCTCCGGCCCCATACAACCCGGCCCTTGCCGAATGCGTGCTCCTTCACAGTCGTGCCGTTGCAGTCTCCCCAAATCCTCTCGCCCAACTTCACGACGTCAGCATCGCATTTCGGATAGTTCTTCAGCGAACTTGCGAAGGTGGGTTTAGGCCCGACCACCGTTGCGCCGGCCTTGACGAGTTCCGTGAGTCTGATGAGAACGGGCGGCGAGATCATCGTGCGGTCAGGGAGAACGAGAACGCGGTAGCTCATGCCGTCGGGGAGGACAATACGGCCATCACGCACCGACATGCGCGTGAGCAAGGTTTCCTCGGTAACGACATCGTAATCGTAGCCGGGCAACAGGCGCGCGGGATCACTGCTCTTGAGCTGGGCGAAGTTCGGGACGTGATCGCCGTAGTAGTAGCACGCGTCGGCGACGAAAAGCCCTCGTTGCAGCATGAACTGGCAGCGGTTGATATAGCTCATGAACGGCGCCGACTTCGACCACCACGTTGTGTTGGGGTTAAAATGCGTCCCGGCGAAGTATTGCTGTCCGGGCATTCCCATCTCCTCCGGGGAGCAGACGAACGCGTGCCAGAACAGCAGGTTAAGGCCCTCGCACAGCGCCTTGTCGAACGCGGGCTTGAGATTGTCCCAGATCGTCTCCTGCCAGTGCGGTCCGATGGTGGTGAAACCCTCGGCGGCCACCAACCGATGGCCGTAGGTGTGCGCGGCGGAGGCGGGCTGCTTCACAAAGAAGCGGTTCTGATCGCCCACCCGGTGCCGCCAGGACCACGCCCAGAACTCGGACATGGGCATGTCGTTTTGGCCGAGGCAGCGTTGCGCGTCGATCGGGACGGCGTGCGGCCCGCCGGACTCCGGATGAATCTGGAGTCCACGCTTGTGGGCCCGCCGGAGAAACGGCTGAAAGTGTTCGTCCACGGCCAAGTCGCCAAGTGTCTTGCGGAAGTCGTTCAGGAAACGGTTGCTCTCTTCGCGGCTGTTGATGATGCGGCCCGCGAGGACGGGCATCCATGGCAGCGGGTCGTAGCCGCGATAGTTCAAGAACTTCCCCCTCAACTTGGGCGTCCAGTTGAGCGGTTCTACCTCCCAACTATCCGTGTGCAAGTACTTGAGCGTTTTGCCCGCAAGCGGCCCGGCGTCGTTGATCAACGGCTCGACCACGGCATCCCAATAGCGCTTGAGCGCATCCCGATCCAGCACGTCCAAGGCGTAACCCTTCCACCCATCGCTGAAGGACGGTTCATTACACTGCGTCGTTATGCCTCTTCCACGACGTTCCACCCCAGGCGGCCGGCCAGGGCATACACCGGCTCTTTGAGATCACCGTAGAAGGTGACACGGTGCCAGCCCCACTGGTCCCACTGCGTGAAGAGTTTCTCGATGTCGCCCACAGGCTCGCCGCAGAGTTTGGTGCGGCAGGCGCGGTCGTCCGGGTCGTTTCCCACCGCTTTGGCGCGGTGGAACAGGATCTCCTTCCGGCTCTGCTCGAATTCGAGCGTCGTCGTCATGTAGCCCACGGGCAGGATTGAGCGGACGGACGCGCCCTGGCGGTCCTCCGAGTGGGTGAGGATCTCGAATGGGTTCGCGTGCCCTTGCGGGCCGAAGGCTTTGTTCGACGCAACGCAGTGGGCGTAGATGATCTGCCGTCTGGCGGTGTCGATGACAGGATCGGAGATATAACCAGGGCGGCCCTGGGTCAGGATGCTGCCGGCCAGCAGGGTGGCGGCCGAACGCACGTCGCACTCGCATCCGCCGACCAAGCCTTCACTGAGCAACTGGTGGAAGCCCAGGCACGGATAGGCGTGGATGTGTCCGCCATAGAAGCCGCCCAGGCAGTTGATCGTGATGCCGTTGGCGCCGTGCTTCTTCATGACGGCTTTCTGGGCAAGATACATGGCCGCCGAGGTCTCGAGCGTCTCGCGCGACACACCCACCACCTTGCTCGCCGTCTTCTCCCAACGGTCAGCGACGGCCCGGGACTCGTCCTTGTCCGCCTTGGCCCAAGCGTCATTGACCTCCGCGAACGACACATTGACGACCTGGATGCCCATGATCTCACCGGCGGGGCCGGATTCCTGCCCGCGAACCGCCAGGATCTTGGATTCCTTGAACCGGCGCAGGCATTCGTCGGCGGGGAGACACTTCAACTCGTCCTTCTTGGTGGCGAGATCGCCGGCTTTGCGCGTGCGCTTCGCCCGCACTTGGGCCGTGGCGGCCACGAAATCGGAGACGGCGCCCCCTTTCTTGACGATCTCGAAGCACTTGACCGCTTCGGCCAGGTCCTTGATTTCCGACGAAGCCACAAATCCGACGTTCGGCGCCTTGTTGCGGAGGAAGGCGGCGTTATAGACGAGGAACCCGCCGCTGCCGCCAAACTGGAAATCCGCGTAGAGCACCGGCTTGCCTGAGGTCGCCAGCGTCTGGACCACGCTGTTCCAGCAATTCAACTGGTAAACGAGGTAGCCATCGATGCCGCCGGCGGCCTTGTCTTCCTCGAGAATCTTCTTCGCCTGCTCCGGGCCCGAGGCCAGAGACGTAACGAACTCGAAGCCCTTGCACCGTGCGGCGAGCTCGGTATTGACGCGCCGCATGACGGGACCAAAATCAAAACCCTTGTTCGGCCAATCCGGTCCGGGCTGCTTCTCCGCGTGCAGCGAATAGGCGATGCGGATCCGCGTTTTGCGCGCGGGTTCCGCCGCGCCAAGCCAGCCAGGGGTGGCGAGCAAGCCCAGCGCGCCCGCCGTGGCGGCGCCGGTCTTGGCGAGGAAGTTGCGACGGTTCATGGGGCAGTGGGCACATCCGAAGGTCCATAGATCAGTATTCATGGAATGCGGTGGGTTTTTGTTTGCTTGAAGTCGATTCTCTGCTTCAGAGGATTGGAAATGCAAGCAAAAATGATGGATAACCGCCTCAAGCCTCAAACGGGGAGGAGTGCCGGACTTTGTCCCAGGTGGGACGAAGTTGGGTAGGCCTGTCGGGACCGGCTAAGAGAAGCATGCCAGGCGGGTCAAACGTTGTCTTTTCACTTTTCAGACGGATTCGGAAGCCGCGCGGCTTGCGACCAGCGTCAGTCAACCGGCGGTCGGCGTCCGTGAGATCAAGGTTTCACCCTCATTTGCTCGGCAAGGGCCAGTTTGATCTGGTTGTCATCGAACGTTAAGAACTCCCTCGCGCCCAGGTGCAAAGCCGTGGCCACATGCAACAGATCCAGGCTGCGATGGCCGCCCGCGATGGTGTGGCGTTTGGAAAGGCCTTCGGCCAGCCGGTGAACGTCCGGCCAGTCCACCGTAACCATTACCACCGCGCCGGTATCCACGTCCGTTTGCAGATCGGCCAGCGCGCGGCTGCACTGGGTTTTGGAGTGGCCCTTGCGCCTGTCTCGCCCGTGAAGCCAAACCTGGAAGCGGAGGCTCTGGCGAAATTCGTAAAGCACCAGGCCCGAGATGTGCAAGGGCTCCGGCATGGCCATGAAACACGCGGCTGCCGCACTGGAATTGTCCTGCTGCCGGTACAACGCGCAGAGAAACGATGTGTCAGGAAAGGCGATCATCCTTCTTCGCCCTCCAATTCCGCCGTGCGCATGCGGGCGACCTCCTGAGCGGAGAAAACGCGGGTGCCCCAGGTTCGCTTCAGTCGTGCCGTGATATCGGGTTTGACGGGTTTGCGCGTTTTGGCGGATGCGGTCGGCATGAGACACGCAAACACCTTCCCCGCCTTGGTGATTTCCACCGGCTCGCCTTCTTCGATCCACGCCGCGACGCGGGGAAAATGGTTTCGCAAATCTCGGACGGTTGCCGTTTTCATGGTGATACGAGTGTGTATCACATGGCTTTAACTGTCAACCGCATTCATCGTGAAGATCCATTCATGGTTGATGGCAGTGGTTCTTTCGATTAGACACGCATTGTTCAGTCCTTGCCCTCTGGATCCAACGTCACTCGGATGCCCTTGAGCGGTTGGCCCGCGGCATCCGTGAATCGAATCGAACCTTGCCAATAAAGTTGCCAGTTCACCACCTTGAACACAAGCAGGTTGAGGCCGGCCTTCAGTTCCACGCCTCGCACCTCATCCTGGTCCGGCATCCAGACCCGGTTTTGTGGCCACTGGTAAATTGCCCGCCCATTCAGATAAACCCTGGCCGCCTCCCATATTCTGGCCAGGCCATCCCAGCTCCCGGTGACAATCCGCTGGCCGTCGGGAGAGAAGGCGACACAGTCGACCGCATCGACCTCCTCGCCCCTTGGGAATTCGGCCAGTGTGGCGCGGACCAGTTGATGATGCTGTTGGATGAGCGCGGCTTCGGGGTGGTCGCCCAGTTTTGCTTGAGGGCCGTGGACCCAACCAAATCGCTAAACAGGAGGGTGACGAGTCCGGTATGGTGTTTGCGGCCAAACGCCTCGACTTGGGCATGAGGCTCCAATAAGCCTGGAGCATCCATAGTGTCGAGGGGTTTGCCAGAACTAGACCGCAAGGAAAGCAAAAACCGAACAGCAAAAACCGAACAATCCATCACATGGATTCGACTTCGCTTGTCCGCTTCGTAGATTCAGAGTAATGGTCTCGTCATGACTTCGCGGGAACGTGTGCTCACAGCTCTACGACATGAACAACCGGATCGGACGCCTTGCGATTTCTGGGCCGAGCCACCGGCGCTGAACCGCCTGCTGGCCCATCTGGGCTTTGCGGATAAAGAGCGACTGCTCGCTGCGCTGGCCGTGGATGTGCGCCATCTGGACGCGCCCGCTCCTCCCGAACGAGAAATCCGGGAGGGTCTCCTGCAGAACTTCTGGGGAGAGCGGTTCATTCACCAGCCGACTCCTTGGGGACCGATGCGCCACGACGTAAAAGGCGCGCTGGCAAGCGCTCGGAGCCTTGCCGAGTTGGAAACGTTCGACTGGCCAACCCCCGACTGTATCGATCGATCGCAACTGCGCGCGCAATGCCACCGCTTTGAACAGCACGCCCTCGTGTACGGTTTTGCCGATGTGTGGCAGCGCCCCGCTCTGGTGCGAGGATGGGAGGAGTTCTTTCTGGACCTCGTGGAGCGGCCCCAATGGGTCCACGCCCTCTGCCGCAAGTTCACCGATTTCTATCTTGAAGACTATACGCGCGCGGCTGAGATCACCGGTGGCCGCATCGACCTCTACCTGCTCATTAGCGATTTGGGCAGCCAGCGGGGGCCGCTGATCTCAAAGGCGATGTTCCGCGGGTTCGTTCGACCCTATCTGAAGGAGATGATTGATCGAATCCATCATCTGGGGGGAGGAGTGCTCTTCCACAGTTGCGGCGCGATTTGGCCTCTGATTCCGGAACTGATCGATCTGGGCGTGGACGTGCTGGATCCAATCCAGCCGGTCGGTGTGGGGATGCAACCGGAGAGTTTGAAGGCTGAATTCGGCCATCAACTCTGCTTTCACGGCGGCATCGACATGCAGGAGCTGTTGCCGCATGGAACTCCCGCGCAAGTCGAGGCGGAAGTCCGCCGCTACTGCGAGGTGCTCGGAGCCGGAGGCGGTTATATCCTCGCGCCCGCCCACCTGTTTCAACCAGACGTCCCGCCCGAGAACGTCGTCGCCTTCTATCAAGCCGCGAGATCCTGATTTCAGTTCGCGAATGATCCCTTTTCCCACCGGATTTCGCATTGTCAGATAGAAGCCCCGGTGTGGGGCTTTACAGAACCGGCCCCTCGGCGGCCGCGAATTGAAAGGTCTTTATGAAACGATTTGTATTGGCAGTGCTTGGCTTCAGCGTGGCGGTCGGATTGGTGGCCTACCTAAATCGACCGACGCCTCCGCAAGTTGCGTCGGCGAAACCAGCGGTCAAACCGGCTCCCGTCCAGACCAGCGCCCCCCCGCAGCCCGTCAAGCCGCTTGTCGCAAGAACAGCGCAGCAGGCTGCGGAAGACGCGGACAGTTCAGGAAAAGGCTCGGTCGCATCCAAACGCTCGACCTCTGGCAAATCCGATGCCTCCATCGTTGCCAAATCGATCGATATTCTGGTCTCTCCGAAGGCCAGCTTCGAACAGAAACAGGCGGCGTGGAAGCAGTTGCGGGAGGCGGGCAAACTCGACCAGGCGATTAGCGAGCTGGAACAACGGGCGGCTAACGACCCGCACACGGCCGACTACCCGGCCGCCCTCGGACAGGCCTACCTCCAAAAGTGCGCCACCCTTCAGGATGTGCGTGAACAGGGAATCCTTGCGATGCAGGCGGACAAGGTCTTCGACACGGCCTTGAACCTGGATCCCTCGAACTGGGAGGCCCGTTTCACCAAAGCGGTGGCCATGTCCTATTGGCCGGCGAATCTCAACAAAGGCGAAGAAGTGATCCAACACTTCCAGGCGCTGGTCCAGCAGCAGGAGGCACAAGCGCCGCAGCCTCAATTCGCTGAGACCTATGCGTGGCTCGGAGATCAGTACCAGAAGGCCGGTCGAGCCGCTGACGCCAGGGCGGTCTGGACGCGCGGCGCCACATTGTTCCCTGAGAGTGGGGCATTGAAGACCAAACTGGCCTCCGCACCCTAGGACCGCGCGAAAACCGGCTTCAACAATCCAACCGTTCAGGTATGCTGCATTCGATGAAGGACAAGTCAAACGTCTCATCCCCGGAGCCAGGGCAGCCCTCACCGGGCCGCGAGGAGGCGATTTTTGGCGCCGCGCTGATGTTGCCGTCCGACCAGCGCCCCGCGTTCCTCAGCGGCGCGTGCGGTGAGGACCTTCAACTGCGCAACCGAGTGGAAATCCTGCTCCGGGCGGACGCGCAAGCGGGCGCGTTCCTCGAACCCTCGCTTCCAGCCTCCGATTCAAGCCGCACGCGGGTTGATTCGGTTTCGCCCAGCGAGAAGCCCGGCGATGTGATCGGTCGATACAAGATCCGGGAGAAGCTCGGCGAAGGCGGCTGCGGCGCGGTCTATGTCGCTGAACAAGCCGAACCGGTTCGCCGTCGTGTCGCCCTCAAAGTCATCAAGCTGGGGATGGATACTCGCAACGTGATCGCCCGCTTCGAAGCGGAGCGGCAAGCGCTGGCGATGATGGACCATCCGAACATCGCCAGGGTGCTGGACGCGGGCGCCACCGAAACGGGTCGTCCCTACTTCGTGATGGAATTGGTTCGTGGCATCAGAATCACAGACTACTGCGACCAGAACCATCTCGATACCAGTCAACGCCTCGAGTTGTTCATCCAGGTCTGCCATGCGGTTCAGCACGCCCACCAGAAGGGCATCATCCACCGCGATCTCAAACCGTCGAACATCCTCGTGACGCTCCACGATGGCGTCCCCGTGCCCAAGGTGATCGACTTCGGCGTCGCTAAAGCGACCGAGGGCCGCCTGACAGACCTGACGGTCTATACCGAACTGTACCAGTTCATCGGCACTCCCGCCTATATGAGCCCCGAACAGGCGGAGATGAGCGGACTGGACATTGACACGCGCAGCGACATCTACAGCCTGGGCGTCCTGCTCTACGAGCTGCTCACGGGCAAACCGCCGTTCGACCCCCAGGAATTGCTCCAATCGGGCCTGGACGAAATGCGGAAGATCATCCGCGAGAAGGAACCCGTTCGCCCGAGCACCAGGCTCAGCCAGACCCTCGTAGCAGCGAACGTGAGTTCGCTCAAATCTCCTGCCACCGGAAAGCCGGCGACAGCGGAAGAAGCCAGAGCCGACTCACATCGGCTGCTACGGTTGAAGGAAACCATCGCGCTGCTGCGGGGCGATCTCGATTGGATTGTGATGCGGGCGCTGGAGAAGGATCGCACGCGCCGCTTCGAGACCGCCAGCGCGCTGGCCGCGGATGTTCGACGCTTTCTGAAGAATGAGCCCGTCGAGGCCCGCCCTCCGACCCCCCTCTACCGTTTTGGGAAGATGGTACGGCGCAACAAGGCCGCCGTTGCCTCGGTGTGCGCGGTCGCCGGCACGCTGGTCCTCGGGCTTGGGCTCTCCCTTTTCTTGTTCGTTAAGGAGAGGGAGGCCTTTCGGCGCGCGGTCGAAGCCGAGAAGCAGCAAGCGGCCCTGCGCAAACAGGCGGAAGCGGGCCTCGCCCTCGAGCGGAGGATGCGGGAACTGGCCCCCATCGGAGAGAAACTCTCCACGGTCGGGCTCCTGATGAGCCAGGGCCAGTTCGATAAAGCGGAAGAACTGATGAGCCAGGTTCCTCTCACTTTTCCGCAGAGCGCTGTCATCTTCAATGTTCTTGGCGACGCGCATGCCCGCCGCGGAGGGCTTCAGGCCGCCATTACGAACTACGCCAAGGCAATCGAAACTGATCCGACCAACGCCCTGGCCCATTACCGTCTTGCGCCGTTGCTCGCGAGGACTGGAGATCTCAAAGCCTACGGACGCCACCGCGAGCGAATCCTGCGCGAGTTTGCCGCAACAACCGAACCGGCCATCGCCGGGGAGATGGCCGAGGTCTGCCTGATTCTTCCGCCGCCGGCTGACGCCCTCAAGGTGATTGGCACGATGGCCGGCATCGCCGCGGCAGCGGGTCCTGGTAAGAGTCCCTGGAAATCCATCGGATTTGTGCAAGGACTGGCCGAGTACCGTCAGGGAGATCTCACGAGCGCCGTGCGCCGACTGCAAACTGTGGTCGCACAAGAGGGCGATTTGAACCGCACTGTGGAGGCGTACATGGTGTTGGCGATGGCCCAGCACCAACTCAAACAGACCGATCAAGCCCGCGCCACGCTGCGCAAGGGCCTCGAGATCGTCGAGGCGAAGCCCCGAACGCTCGACAACCCGAACTGGAACGATCAAATGACCTGCGATCTGTTGGTCCAGGAGGCCCGGCATTTGGTCCAGGACGCCCCGATATCGCGTGACGAAACAAAGTGAGCGACGTGACCCAGCTTCTGATCGCCGTCGAGCACGGCGACGCGAAGGCGGCCGATGAATTGCTGCCGTTGGTCTATGAGGAACTGCGCAAGCTTGCCACCTGCCGCATGGCAAACGAAGCGCCGGGCCAGACTTTGCAGCCCACCGCGCTCGTCCATGAGGCGTGGCTGCGCCTGGCGGGTGCGGGTAACGCAGGGTTTGAAAGTCGCGCGCACTTCTTCGGCGCGGCGGCCGAGGCCATGCGGCGTATCCTCATCGACCGCGCGCGGCGTAAGCGCGCTCAACGCCACGGAGGCGGGCAAGAGCGACTGGACATTGCGGAAGTCGAAATCGCCGCGCCCGCGGCGGATGATCAACTCCTCGCCATCAATGAGGCGCTCGACAAGCTTGCCGTTGAGCACGAGCAAAAGGCCGAACTGGTGAAGCTCCGCTTTTTCGTTGGACTGACCATCGAGGAAGCCGCCCAAGTGCTGCGGATTTCCGAACCGACCGCCAAGCGGTGGTGGGCCTACGCCCGCGCCTGGCTTTATTCGGAGATCCGGCAAGGATGACTACGATGCCGCCCCCATTTCCGAGGAAGGCGCGTGGCCGGAGGACGCATCGACCGCCCACACACTCATGACAGGGCTCCCTGGCCCTCGCCCATCCCCGACCGCAAAAGAGGTTTGACCTCTAAGTTAGTGTTTGCTAACTTAGCCGCCGTGCAGCGAAAACGCATGAGTGCGGAGGAGAGAAAGCTGGCCATCGTGATGGCCGCTTTGCCGCTCTTTGCCCGACAGGGTTTCGCGGAAACGACCACCAGGGCCCTGGCCAGGGTCGCCGGCGTTTCCGAACCGTTGCTCTACCGGCACTTTGCGAACAAGGAGGCCCTCTACCTTGAGATTCAGCGCGTCGTCTGCAGCCAAACCGATCCGGTGTTGAAGAGACTGATCGAGTCGGCGCCCTCCACATCGACGCTGGTCCGTCTGGTCTATTTTCTCATGCGCGTGCTGGTGTTGGGCCTGCCAACGGGCGCGATCGATTGGGAGACGCGGCATCGCCTGATGGTCAAAAGCTTCCTCGAAGACGGCGCCTTTGCGCGAGCGCTCTATCACAGCCGCTTCGACTCCTTCTGCTCCAAAGTGGAGGCGTGTTTGGATGCGGCCATCCTCACCCAGGATGCCGTGAAGAGTCCCGTTACGCAGGGGAACCGCATCCGGTTCGCCCACCACATCGGAGCCTGGCTGGCGCTAGCCCACCTGCCGGCCAACCCAGTCATCGATTACAGACTCTCCCGCGAGGAACTCCTGCATCAGGCGACTTGGTTTGCGCTCAGGGGGATGGGATTAACGGACAAGGCGATCGCCGCCTATTACGAGCCGAGAGAGCTGGCGCGGTCGTTCTTGGAATTCTAGGCTATCAAACAGGTTGGAACCACAGTCAAGCCACACACTGCGCGGGCACTACATTACGTCTTTATGAAAACACGAGTTACTCGGGGCACTCTTGCCAGCCTCTCCCTTCTCTGCCTGCTCTCCACATCCTGCACCAAGCCGAAGCCTCCCGCCACCAGGCCGCCCCCTCCGGTAACCGCCAGCCACCCAACCTCACGTGAGGTCATCGAATGGGACGGCTATCCGGGCCGCTTGGACGCGGTCGATCTGGTCGAGGTGCGCGCCCGGGTAAGCGGCTATCTGGAGTCGGTCCATTTCACCGATGGAGCCGAGGTAAAGAAAGGGGATCTGCTCTTCGTCATTGACCCGCGTCCCTACCAAGCCGAGCTGGACCGGGCGGAAGCGGATCTCAAGCAAGCCCAGACCCGGCTCGAGCTTGCGGTCAACGAGCTGGCACGCGCCGAGCGGTTGCTCAAGTCAAAGGCCATTTCCGAGGAGGAAGCCGATTCCCGCAGCAAAGGCAAACGGGAGGTGGAGGCCGCGATCCAATCAGCCCATGCCTCGCTGGAAATGGCCAAATTGAACATCGCGTTTACTCACGTCACCGCGCCGATCAGCGGTCGCATCGGACGAAAGCTCATCACGGAGGGAAATCTGGTTAATGGCAGCCAGGGCCAGTCCACGCTGCTGACCACGATCGTTTCACAGGATCCGATGTATTGCTACTTCGACGCGGACGAGCGCTCGATCCTCAAATACCAGCAGATGGCGCGCGAAGGGAAAGGCGAAAGCATCCGGGACGGCAAGGTCGTCTGCGAGTTGGAGCTGGCAAACGAGACCGGTTTTCCGCACAAGGGCGTGCTCGATTTTGTGGATAACCGTGTGGACTCGGCCACCGGCACGCTGCGGGTGCGCGGGGTGTTCCCGAACCCCGCCCCGGATCGATTGTTGCAGGCGGGCTTTTTTGCGCGGGTCCGAGTGCCGGGAAGCGGAAAATACCAGGCACTGCTCGTGCCGGACTCGGCGGTCGGCGCCGACCAGGGACAGAAGTTCGTCTATGCGGTCAACGATCAGGACGTTGTGGAGTACAAGTTGGTGAAGCTCGGGCCGGTCGTGGACGGGCTGCGGGTCATCCGCGAGGGGATCCAAGCCGGCGACTGGGTGTTGGTCAACGGCCTGATGAGCGTCCGGCCGGGGGCGAAGGTAGTGCCAACCCGGGGCAACGTGGCGGCTTCGCCCGCTCCGCCGGCAGCGGCGACATCGAAATGAGCGTCCCCTGCTTCCGAGCGCGGTTACTCTCTGACCCGGTATGAAATTCTCTCACTTCTTCATTGATCGTCCGATCTTCGCCACCGTGCTCTCGCTCCTGCTGGTGATCGTGGGCGGTCTGGCATTGTTTGGCCTGCCCATCGCGCAGTTCCCCAACATCGTCCCGCCGACGGTCGTTGTGAGCGCGCGGTATCCCGGCGCCAATCCCCAGGTGATTGCCGACACGGTCGCCTCGCCGATTGAGCAGGAGGTCAACGGGGTGGAGAACATGCTCTACATGTCGGCGCAATGCTCCGGGGACGGCAGCATGAACCTGACGATCACTTTCAAACTCGGGACCGATATCGACAAGGCCCAGGTCCAGGTCCAGAACCGCGTCGCCGTGGCCGAACCCCGACTGCCGGAGGAAGTGCGCCGCCTGGGTGTAACCACGGCCAAACGCTCGCCGGACATCACCCTGGTCGTCAATCTTATCTCTCCCGATGGCCGCTACGACAAGCTCTACATCGACAACTACGCTTATTTGCAGGTCAAGGACACGCTGGCCCGCGTGCGCGGGGTTGGGTTGGTGACCATTTTTGGCGCACGCGATTACAGCATGCGCGTCTGGCTCGACCCCGACAAAGTCGCCGCCCACGGTCTGACCGCGAAGGACGTGGTCAACGCCATCCGCGAGCAAAATGTGCAGGTGGCCGCCGGTGTCATTGGCCAGCAGCCGATGTCGCAGGGCAATCCTTTCCAACTCACCGTGAATGCCCAAGGCCGCCTGACCGACGAGCAGCAGTTCGGGGACATCGTCATCAAGAGCGGGGCGGACGGGCAGATCACCTACGTCCGCGACGTGGCGCGCGTTGAACTGGGAGCGCGTGACTACAGCATGGACAGCAAGCTCAACGGCGAGCCGAACGCTTCCCTGGGCATTTTTCAATTGCCGGGTTCCAATTCCATCGAAACGTCCGATGCCGTCCATGCCGCGATGGAGCGGCTCAAAGCGCGCTTCCCGCCGGGGCTCGATTATCGGATCGTATTCGACACGACCGGATTCACCCGGGAGTCGATTCACGCCGTCCTGCACACCCTGGTCGAAGCCATGCTCCTGGTGGTGCTGGTCGTGGTGGTGTTCCTGCAAAGCTGGCGCGCCTCGATCATTCCACTGTTGGCGGTGCCCGTTTCCCTGATTGGCACGTTCGCGGCGATGGCCGCAATGGGGTTTTCGCTCAACAACCTTTCCCTCTTCGGCCTGGTCCTGGCCATCGGGATCGTGGTGGATGACGCCATCGTGGTGGTGGAGAACGTGGAGCGCAACATCGCCCTGGGCCTGCCGCCCCGCGACGCCACGCGCAGGGCGATGACCGAAGTCAGCAGCGCGGTCATCGCGGTGGGTCTGGTGTTGAGCGCGGTCTTCATTCCAACCGCGTTTATCAGCGGGATCACAGGCCAGTTCTACCGGCAGTTCGCGCTGACGATCGCTGTTTCGACTCTCATCTCCGCCTTCAACTCGCTCACGCTCAGTCCGGCCCTTTGCGCAATCCTCCTGCAACCGCACGGTGCGCGACACGATTGGTTCACACGGTTCCTGGACGCCGTGTTCGGCTGGTTCTTCCGTGGGTTTAACGTTGTCTTCGGCAGCGCCACAGCCGCCTACAGTCGCACGGTGGGGAGACTCATACGATTCTCCGTTGCGGCGCTGGTCGTCTATGTGGGACTGCTCGGCTTGACCTACCTCGGTTTCAGCACCGTCCCCACAGGCTTCATTCCCACGCAAGACAAGGGCTACGTGGCAATGATCGTCCAGTTGCCTGACGCTGCGTCGCTCGAACGGACCGAGAAGGTGGTTGATCAAATCAGCGTCATCGCCCGGGCGACGCCCGGTGTGAAGGCGACCATCGACCTCGCCGGCCTTTCGCCCATCAGCCTCACGGCAAGCCCCAACGCGGGCACGCTCTTCGTCATCCTCGACGACTTCGATAAGCGGATGAAGCTCGGGCTCACCGGCGACAAGGTCGTGGGAGACCTGCGGCGGCGCTGCTCGGGGATTCAGGAGGCGTTTGTGGGCGTCTTCCCGCCGCCTGCCGTCAGCGGTCTCGGCATTCTGGGCGGATTCAAAATGCAGGTGCAGGACCGCGGCGGCGCGGGGCTGCCCGCGCTCCAGGCGGCAACGTACGCTCTGATGAACGCGGCCAACCAAAACGGGACGTTCCAGGGCGTGCTAACCTCCTTTCGCGCCAACGTCCCCCAACTGCAAGTCGATGTCGATCGCACCAAGGCCAAGACCATGCGCGTGGGGCTGGGTGACATCTTCGACACCCTCCAGATCTACCTGGGTTCCCTCTATGTCAACGACTTGAACCTCTTCGGGCGCACCTACCAAGTCACCGCCCAGGCCGACGCCCGGTTTCGCGGCAAACCGAGTGACATCACCGAACTCAAAACTCGCAACGCGGCCGGACAGATGGTCCCCCTGGGCACTCTCGTCTCGGTCCGCGACACCACGGGTCCGGACAAGGTGGTCCGCTACAATATGTTCCCCGCCGCCGAGTTGACGGGAAACGCGCTCCCCGGCATCAGCTCGGGCCAATCCATCGCCTTGATGGAACGTCTGGCAAAGGAACAACTCCCGGCAACCATGGGCTTTGAATGGACCGAACTCACGCTCCAGGAGATCCTCGCGGGCAACACCGCCATCTTCATCTTTCCCCTCTGCGTGCTCTTCGCCTTCCTCACCCTGGCGGCTCAATACGAAAGCTGGTCACTCCCGATGGCGATCGTCTTGATCGTTCCGATGTGCCTTCTCAGCGCCATCGGCGGCGTCTGGCTCCGAGGCCTGGACAACAATATTTTCACCCAGATTGGCTTTGTCGTCCTGGTCGGACTGGCGTGCAAGAACGCAATCCTCATTGTCGAGTTCGCCAAGCAGCGCCAGGACGCCGGTCTCTCGCGAGGGGACGCCGCGGTCGAAGCGAGCCGCCTGCGCTTGCGCCCAATTCTCATGACGTCATTTGCGTTCATCTTCGGTGTCGTCCCGCTGGTGTTGGCTCAGGGGGCTGGCGCGGAAATGCGCCGCGCGCTCGGGACCGCCGTCTTTAGCGGCATGTTGGGCGTGACCTTCTTCGGCATTTTCCTCACCCCGGTGTTTTACGTTGTGATTCGATGGATTACCGAGCGCCGCCGGGCGCAAGCCCCTGCCGGCACCGCAGGCTCCACCCGGCCCGTAACCGCTCCGGCCGCGAAACACGCGACGAACAACTCCGACTCCCGCCCTGCATGAACCTCTCCAGGATTACCACCACCATCCTTCTCGGCCAAATCGTTCTGGCCGGATGCGCCGTCGGTCCGAACTATCGGGCGCCGCAACCGGCTCTCAACGCCGCCTTCGCCAACGGCGCGCAGACCAACCTCAACAACAGCGAGAGCGTCGCCGCCTGGTGGCGTGGCTTCAACGACCCGACGCTCAGTAAGATCGTTGATCGCGTCCTCACCAACAATTACGACCTGCGCATTGCCACAGCCCATTTGCGCGAGGCGCGCGCCTTGCGGCGTGGAACCCAGTTCGACCTCCTCCCGGCGGTCTCCGCGGACGCCGGCTACACCGACCGGCGGTTGAGCAGCGCGGCCATTCCCGGCGCCATCGGTGTGAATCGCCATCAGGAGCTTTACGATGCGGGCTTTGATGCCACCTGGGAGTTGGATCTCTTCGGCCGCGTCCGTCGTTCCGTCGAGGCCGGCAGAGCTGAGGTTCAAGCCGCTGTCGCCAACCGGCAGGACCTGCAAGTAACTCTCATCAGCGAAGTGGCCCGGAATTATTTCGACCTGCGCGGCGCTCAAAACCAACTCGCTGTCGCCCGCCGCAACGCGGACAACCAGCGCGAAACCCTGAACATCACCCAGGCCCGCCTCGAGGGCGGACGCGGCACCGACCTCGATGTCGCCCGTGCGCGCGCCCAGCTCAACTCAACCCTGGCGGGCATCCCGCCGCTGGAGGCCACTGCCGCCCACTCGATGCATCGTCTGGCGGTCCTGGCGGGCGATCAGCCCACAGCGTTGGCGGCTGAGTTGAAGGAACCCGCCCCGCTGCCCGCGTTACCCACGCTCGTTGCGATTAGCAACCCGGAGTCGCTCCTGCGCCGGCGCGCCGATGTGCGTGCCGCGGAGCGCTACGTCGCCGCCGCCACCGCGCGCATTGGGGTCGCCACCGCCGATCTGTTCCCGCGCGTCACGTTCAACGGACGCCTCGGCCTCGAGGCCTCAAGGTTTTCCGGCCTCGGCGGCGCCGGTTCAGATACCTGGTCCTTCGGGCCGAGCATCAGTTGGGCGGCCCTTGACTACGGTCACGTCCGTAGCCGCATCCAAGCTGTGGGGGCGCGCGCGGAAGCCGCACTGGCCATGTACGAGCGGACCGTGCTGACGACTCTGGAGGAAACGGAGAACGCGCTAGTGGATTTTGGACGGGAGCAAACTCGCCGCGATTTCCTCCGCGAATCGGTGCAAGCAAGCGAGATTGCCGCCTCCCTGGCCCGCCAGCGCTACGAAAACGGCGCCACTGACTTCATCACCGTCCTGGATTCCGAACGCGTCCTGCTCGAAGCCCAGGATCAACTCGCGCGCAGCCAGACGCGCGCCGCGATTGCGCTGGTCGCGGTTTACAAGGCGCTCGGCGGTGGCTGGGAGAACGAAGCCGCGGCACCGTAGCAATCACGGCCCGCAGCCCCTTCCAAGGTCCATCGACCGCTTACTTTTTCCGCTTGAACTTGCCGGTCCAGCGCGCGTCGTCGCCCAACTCGTCCTTGTCATTGAGCGCGAGGATTTTGACTTCCATCGACTCACCGTCCAACTTCGCGAAGGTGATCCCGATCCGGCTCGTCTTTCCATCCGCGGCGGTGTGCTTGTACTTGAGAATGACCTTCTTGCCGTCCACGGACCAGACCCCGGTGCCACTGCCGCCCTGGTTGTTGCCGGCATAGTACTTGGGCAGTCCCGTCCCCGGATCTACCATGACAATTCCCTTCGATTCCGATCGCTGATCCTTGTAGTGAACGAACGCAATATGATTGTCCAGGTCCGCCTTGAACCCCAGGAAGACCGTGTCCCCGCTGTCGTTGATGGCCTGCCAATCACCCGCGAGCCAATCCACACCAGCCCCGCTGACCATGTCGCCCAGGCTCTGTTGAGCCTGTGCGATGCACATCATTCCAGCGAGTGCCATCAAAATACCGAGCTTCTTGAGCATAATCTGTCTTTCGTTGAGGTTTGTATTGTCGCGCGACCGCCAAGCCTGAGGCGTCAACCCGCACAACCCTTGAGCAGAGACGACCTCGAGTCCGGAAATCGCTTCGTTATGGACGCTCTTAGGGTAGTCCGCCGCCAAAGAGATTCAACTCGTTTGTGCATGAGCGCCGCCTGACGCCGGTACCACGAAGCGGAGCACACGTACATACTCGTGTTCCATATGTAACAGTGTTTTGTTCGATTTTTCCGCAAGAGGGGTTGGCCAGATTCCTGGACTGGCCCCGCTAATAATACTTGCGTATCTGGTACCGATATTGCTTATTATCGGGCATGTTACAGTCTTGTGAAATAATCTCGTCGATCGAGAAGTAACAGGGCTTTTCCAGGAAATGGCCAAACCTCGGCAAGCCAAAGTGATGAAGTCGTTGCCAGTCGGTCGAGTTCAACACTCGGACGCACTGTCGTGCTTGAACACAGGCTGCCGGAAGGGTGAAGCTGGCCTGGTCATCGTGAAACGGGGTGGTGCACGCTCGGAGTCCTCCTGCTATGGGCCAGGATAAGCTGCAACTCTCCCGACTTGAGCTGAAGTACCGCATCACTGAGGAAAAGGCGCTGCGGGTCCGGGATTTCGTCCGTTCCTACCTGGAGGTGGACGAATACGGGGCGAACGATCCCAACTTCTCTTACCCAATCCATAGCCTCTACCTGGATTCGGACGATCTCAAGACCTACTGGCACACGATCAACGGGAACAAGAATCGCTTCAAGCTGCGGTTGCGCTATTACGATGACCGTCCCACCTCCCCCGTGTTCTTCGAAATCAAGCGCCGGATGAATGATGCCATTCTCAAGCAACGGGGCGGGGTGCGGCGGGAGGCGGTGGACTGGCTGCTGAGGGGACAACTGCCCGAGCCCGAACATCTTCTTTCCGGGAATGCCAAACAACTTGTTGCACTGCAACGTTTTAGCTACTTAATGCACGATTTGCAAGCCCGGCCAAAGGCGCATATCTTCTACATCCGCGAGGCATGGGTGAGCACTCAGGATAATTCCGTCCGAGTAACGATGGATCGGGACGTGCAGTTTGCGCCGCAATTTGACTCGCACCTTACCACGCAAATGCGGAAGCCGGTGCGTGCGTTCGCGCCGCTGGTGATTCTCGAGCTCAAGTTTACGGGCAGATTCCCGAATTGGTACCGTGACTTGGTGCGTGTGTTTGATCTGGATCGCACTTCCGCCGCCAAATACGCGGACGGTGTGGAGATAACAGGCGAGGATCGATTCTACGCGCATTCAGCCGCCAGCGGGCATCGGTTTCCCATCGAGTTCGAGCTCCCTGAATGCGAACCGGAGATCCCGCGTCCAACTAATGCCGGAGTCTCGAGTCTAGACGATTTATGATAGACATGTTTTTCCGAGGCGACTACGCCTCGGCGCCGATGAACGTTCCGGTGATGCTAATGGGGCTGCTCCTGGCCTTCCTGAGCGGCCACGCGCTGGCTTGGGTTTACATGCTCACGCACGGCGGCCTCTCTTATTCGCGGTCCTTCGTCAGTTCGCTGATCATGATTCCGGTGCTGGTGGCGGCGGTGATGCAGGTGCTCTCGAACAATCTGGTGACCGCTTTCGGCATGATGGCCGTGTTCGCGATCGTCCGGTTTCGGAACGTGTTGCGGGACACGCTGGATACCTCCTACATTCTGGCCTCCCTGGTCATCGGCATGGCGTCGGGGACCTCCCGGTTCCCGGTTGCTGTCGTGGTCACGCTGCTCACGGCCAGCATCATGTTGTATCTCTGGTTCACGGCGTTCGGGAGCCGGCATCGCTACGACATCATCCTGAATCTGCACTGGGCTCGTCCGGCCACCGAGTTGGATCAGTTGCGCCTCCTGTTGACCCGCCACAGCCGCAGGACCCATTGTGCCAGCCAGCGGTCGAATGAAAACTACGGCGGGAGCGACCTCTCGTACCGCCTGCTCCTGCGCGATCCCGACCGCGTGGAGGAATTAATGTTGGAGCTGCGCGGCACCCAGGGCGTGTCGCGAGTGACCAGTCTCCAAGCCGAAGACGAGTCCGAGATGTAATACCCATGAATCCCTTGCCCCCCATCCCAACGCCCCCAGCCCTTCGCTGGCGCGAGTTTCGCATCAAAGTGATTCCGGGCCTGGTTTTCGGCTCGGTGCTCCTGACCGTTCTGATGATCTGGACGACCAGCGTGACGCCGACCAATTGGGTCGGACAGGTCGAGGGCGCGCAAGCCAATGTGACGAGCAGCAAGCCCGGCATGCTCGCGCAACTCCAGGTGGACCGCTTCGTGGCGGTGCGGGCGGGCGATCCGATCGCCATTGTCATCGGCACCGACCCCAAAGTCATCGAAAGTTCGCTGGCAGTCATCCGTGCCCAGGTGGAATTGCTGCGTCTGAGCATGGCCCCGGCCCTGGACCGCGAGCGCAACCAACTCACCTTTGAACGGCTCCGGATGGACTGGCTGGAGCAGCGAGTGCTCCTCGCGACCGCGCAGGTTCGCTCCCAATACGCCGATTCCGAGTTTCAACGGGTGAGCGATCTTTATCAAAGTTCGTCGAACATCGTCTCAAAAGCGGCGTACGACATCGCGCTACGCGACAGAGACGTCTCGCGGGTCGAGACTGCTGAACGGACCAGGGTGACACTGGAATTGGCGGAGTCGCTCCAGAGGATGCAGATGGCCAATCCGACCAACACTCCCACAGGAGACGAAACCCTCCGGGCGGCGATCGCGGTGGAGGAGGCCAAGCTAAAGCTTACGGAGGCTCAACTCAAACCGATAAGCCTGTTCGCACCGATCAGCGGGATGGTGAGCACCGTGTTCAGGCGGGCGGGCGAGAACATCGTGGCGGGCGAGCCGGTGCTCACGATCACATCCGACCAACCGGAGCGGATCGTGGCTTACTTGCGCCAGCCGTTGACAATCGAGCCCAAGGTCGGCATGTCCGTGCGCGTCGTCCCGCGGAGCATCAAGCGGGTTAGCGGCACGGCCAAAGTCAGGCAGGTCATGAGCAGCTTGCAGCCCATCCCTCCGGTGCTGCTCGGGCAACTGGCGCTCCAAACCAAGACTGTGGAGCTGGGCTTGCCCATGGACGTGAGCCTGCCGACCGGTCTGAAGCTGCGTAATGGCGAGATCGTGGATGGCTCGTTCCTGAAACCGAATTAGGCGTTCTGGGAGTGGTTCGGGCATGTTGTGGCGTTCGGGCGTCGCGACGCGACGCATACGGTGGGTGCGTAAAACCGTGGGTTAAAACCCACGGCTACCATCGGTTTGTCGCTCCGCGACGAGGGTTTTGAGAATGAAATGGGAAACACGCCCAAATGCGCCACACGGACGCGTTCCTGCTTGCCAGAGGTCGGTTTTTAGCGTCTAAACACCGCATGCCAGACTGGCTTTCAATCATTTTTTTGGGTATCATCGAGGGCGTGACCGAGTTCCTCCCGATCTCCTCCACAGGTCACCTGCTGCTGGTGGAGAATACGGGCTTGCTCCCGCACCAGAGCGACTTGTTCAACGTGGTCATCCAGTGTGGAGCCGTGCTCGCGGTGGTCCTGGTCTTCAAGGACCGGGTGCGCCAGCTCCTCACTCGTTGGCGCGAGCCTGATGCCCGGGACTACATACTCAAACTGGGCGCCGCGTTTGTCGTCACCGCCATCGGTGGGTTGATCCTCAAGAAGCTCAACTTCAGGCTTCCAGAGGAGACCACGCCGGTGGCGCTGGCGACGCTGGTGGGCGGCATCCTATTTGTGGTCATCGAGTGGTGGCTTCGCGGCAGGCCGTTCAAGGAAGAGATCACCTGGACCTTGGCGCTCGCCATCGGCGCCTCGCAGTTGCTGGCGGCGGGGTTTCCAGGCCCGTCCCGTTCCGGAGCCACGATTCTGATGGCGTTAGCGTTGGGGCTAAGCCGCCCCGTGGCGGTCGAGTTCTCGTTCCTGCTGGGAGTGCCCACCCTACTGGCGGCCGGGGCGGTCAAGATTCTGGACGAATTCAGACATCCATCGGGCGAGCCCGTAAACTGGGGCTTCATCGCTCTGGCATCCCTTGTGGCGGCCATCACCGCGTTTGTCGCTGTAAAGTGGCTGCTCAAATTCGTGCAGACCCACTCCTTTGTCGCCTTCGGCTGGTATCGTATCGCCTTGGGCGTCCTCATTCTCTGCCTCCCTCATTGACCTGGAATGCGCGACTTCATCATGCCACTCACCCAACCGGTGGGGCTGTTCTGGTTCTGCCTGCTCCTGTTGCTGCTCTGGCGCATCTGGAAGCGGCAGTGGCTCCGCACGATCCTGCCAGGGGCGCTTGCGCTGGCCGTCTTCTTGATCGGCAGCACTCCTCTGCCTGCCCGCCTCCTGGCCTCGCTCGAACGCCCCTACACGGGCGCCAACCCTGGCAGTCTGCCGCAAGCCGACGCGGTGGTCATGCTGGGCGGCGTGCTCGAGCGGTCGGAGAATGACATTTTTGGCTTCGAGCTGAAAGATGCCGCGGATCGCTTGGTGACGGCGGTCGAACTGATGCGCAGGGGCAAGGGCCGTGCCTTGGTGTTGGGAGGTGGAGTCGCCAAGGGCAATAACCCTGGGCTGCCGGAGGGCGAGTTGCTCCAACGCTGGATTTCGGCCTGGGGCCTGACGAATGCCCCGGTCTATCTGCTGGGGGCGTGCACGACAACCCGTGATGAGGCCCTCCGCACCCAGGCGCTGGCCAAGGCTCACCAATGGAAGCAGCTCATCCTCGTCACTTCGGCCTCGCACATGAAGCGGGGCGAGGGCCTTTTCCGCCGACTGGGAGTTCCCGTGACCTGTGTCGCGGGCGATTTTGTCGCTACGGCCCAACTCGAGCACCCGGGCCCGTTTAGCCCTTTCCCAAGCGCGGGGGGTTTCGTGATTCTCAGCATGTACTTGCACGAGATCATCGGATGGCAGGTCTATCGCCTCCGTGGCTGGGTGGAGTAGCCGCGGTTACCCGGGTGTGGCGGCTTCCAGCAACCGCGGGCGGCGTTCGTGCAACGGAAGCCAGAGACGGAACGTAGTGCCCTTGCCCACCAGGCTTTCCACATCGATGCGTCCGCCATGCTCGCGCATGATGCGGTGTACGATCATCAAACCCAGCCCCGACCCCTTCTTCTTGGTGGTGAAGAAGGGTTCAAAAATCCGGTTAAGCTGCTCCTGCGGGATGCCCACGCCGGTATCCGCCACGCTCACCCACACCCAATCCCCCGTGCGCCCTGTCTCCAACGTGAGGACCCCGCCGCGCGTCATCGCTTGCATCGAGTTCTTCACCAGGTTGACCAGCGCCTGCTTGACTTGGCCGGCGTCAAAAGCCGCCTCCGGCAGCATCCCCGTCATCAACTCCCGGACCTCCAAACTGCGGTTTTCCAACTCCGGACGCAACAAGTCCAGCGTCTCGACCACCGTGTCGTTGAGCCGGCTGGGCCGGATCTGGGGTTGCGTGGGCCGGATGGCCTGAAGGAACTGCGTGACGATGTAGTCGAGCCGCGTGATCTCCCCTTTCGCCACTCCAAGGTATTTCTCCAGTCTGCCCGCCAATTCCTCCACGTCCGTCCCGCCCGGGAGCACTTGAGCCCGGCCCCGACGTCCGGAGGAGGCGCGATGGCTCATCTCGCCGCCGAGGGTTCGCAACTTCTTCACCTCCCGTTCCATCAATTGAAGATGGATGTGCAACGCGTTGAGCGGGTTGCCGATCTCGTGCGCGACGCTCGCCGCCAGCAGGGTCAGGGCCTGGATGCGCTCGCTCTCGATCGCCTCGAAGGTCTGCTGCCGCGCCTCCGTGGCGTCGTGCAGAATCAGCGCCAGACCGGCGCTCCCGGCGGGCTCGGCGTCCAGGGGCGCGGCAAACAGCCGCAGGTAGCGGGCTCGGGGATAAGTGACCTCCAACTCATGGCGTGCCACCCGCTGCCCCCCGGCTCGGTCGAACGTGGCGATCTTCGCCCAATCCAGGTCTGGAAGATAGCGTGTGATTAACTGGCCCTCCGCCGTCTCCGGCTGCAAGCCCAGGAGCCGCGTCACAGCCTGGTTGAAATAGGCGATGCGGCCTTGGTGATCCACCACCAGCACCCCGTCCTCGATGGTGTTGAACAGGGTCTCCAGGAAATGGCGCTCATGCGCCAGGCGTTGGACCACCTTTTGAAGTCCCTCGGCGTCCAACCGTCCGATCCGCCCAAGAACCTTGTCAAGAAAACTGGATTTACCTGCCATACTGCGTGGGCTATGAGACGGAGGACCCTCTCCCGGGTTTCAAAACCATTTCTTCTTCTTGAAATACCAAGCCGTAAACAGAGTCGAAAGCAAGGTGAGGGCGCCCATGAGCCCGTAGCCGTGCTCCCAATCGAGTTCCGGCATGTGCTTGAAATTCATGCCGAACCAGGTGCCCACCATCATCAGAGGCGTGGTGATCACCGTGATCATGGTCAGCAGCTTCACCCCCTCTCCCGTCTGGTTGGAGGACATGTTGAGGTAAACTTGCAGGATCCCGGTCAGCGAGTCGGCATACGTGTGCGCCAGCTCGGCTATGTGGAAAAGGCTGTCGTAAACGTCCCGATAATAGGGGACCAAGTGAGCCCGGATGAGCTTGAACTCCCCATTCGCAAACCGGGCCAGCACCTCGCGCTGCGGCCCGATGATCTGGCGTAAATGCAGCACCTCCTTCTTGATCTGGATGATCATGTTGAGAGTCCCCTTGCCTGGGTTCTGGAGCACCTGTTGCTCGATCTCGCTGATCTCGAACGCCAACTCCTCCAGCGCCGGCTTGTAATTCTCCACGATCGAGTCCAACAGCGTGTGTGCCACGCGGTCCGGCGCGCGCGCGATATGCACGTTGCTCTTGAGACAGCGCTCCGCGGTGGTCGTAATACTCTTGAGCGGCGCCACATGGTACGTTACCAGGAAGTTCTTCCCGAGGAAGAAATTCAGCTCGCTGGTGGCGAATAGCCCGTCCTTGCGGCTGTAATCCACCGCGTGAATCACCATGAACAGGTAAGGCGCGAACCGGTCCTCGTCTTTGGGTTGGTATTCCTCCACCTTGGGCGACGGGCTCACCATCACGCAATCCTCGATCGACAAGGCGTGGAAGCAGAACACGCCCTCCAGAAAAAACTGCGTCTCTTCCGGTGTCGGATTCTCCAGATCCACCCAGAGAAAGAGGTTGGTGTCGGCCAGCAAGGTGGGCATCAAAAAGGCTTCGATGTCCTTGCTGTGCAGACGCCCCTGAGTAGTAAACGCAAATGACCGGACCATGCGAGACGCGCTTATTCTAAAGGAGGGTGGTCCGGTGGCAAGGTTCATCTGCTTTGAGGATGGACCGGTCAGGGTCGTTCTAAAATTCGCTGGGGGAATCCGAGGCAGCATCCGTTTTTTGAACGTGGGATCCGCGCGATCACGAGTGAACAGTCGGCGTCCGTGCCCGGGTGCCGGTGGCTCTGGGCCAAGACCAGCCCCGCTAGGGGCGGCATGATTATAGAACAAAACACGTCCGCTCGGCCCAAGCCCCGTCGGGGCGGCATGATCACTGGTTTTGGCCGCGCAGAACTCGGCCGGCATGTCGCCCCTACGGGGCTGGATATTCCTGTAAAACGCCGATTCTATATTCATGCCGCCCCTAGCGGGGCTGACAGCCTGTTCACCAGCGTTCGTGTTTCTCCTTCCATTCATTCATGTGATCTTCGGCTCCGAACTCGCTGAGTTCCTCCAGTTTGACCAGGAGGCTAAGAGCGCCCCAAGCGTTGTGGCGAGAACTGGTGGCCTCCGAGACGGCGAACAACTGATCAACGATCTCATCGTCGATGGCGTCATCCCGGCTGGCGTAGTAGTTCTCGAAAAACAGGAACGCGCCTTGAACCTCGCGGCTATTGACCTTGTGGAGGCTCTTGCTGGCCAGAGTGACCACCTCTGGCAGGTTGATGAGCCTGCCTGCGTTTGCCAGGATTCTAAAGGCGGATTCCCGCCGCTGGCCGCTCGCGGAGTCCTGAGGCCGTATGAAAAGAAGACAATCAAGGGCGTAATGGCAAAGGATCTGGATTGTTGCAAAGGCCGGCTGAGCTTCCGCGGGGACCTGCCATGCGGCATCAAAGCCTGTCAGGTTTTTGACCCCGGCGTCCTCCAGCACAAAACCGCATTGCCTGGCGATTTCGGTCAGGTGCTGCATCAATTCAGCTTCCACTGCGGTTCGACCGGCGCCGGTCGTGCTCCGAACCGCGGAAGTGATTTCGACCAACTGCTTGATCTTGGGGGGATCGCCGGCCAGTTTTTTGCGGAAGGACGTCACGCTCCACGTCGCGCCGCGCAGGCAATGTTCCCGCTCGGGGTCGTCCGCGCGCGCAAGCGCCACCTGGAAATCCCGGATTAAGAGATCCCAATTGCGCCGCACGGTGTAGGGTGCGTTTCGATTTTTGGCGGGGCGTCCGCGAGGTTTCATAAGCCGCTGCCACAGGGACAGCTCAGCCAAGCGCAGTAGTGGTCATCGATTTGCCGCATGCGACCACATATACCCGGCTCCCCGGTAGAAAAGCAACTTCGCACCGCATCCCGACAGCAATTCTCATTTTGGCTTCCGACCGCCTGAGGGGGGCGCCGCCCGCGTTGCGACTCCGAGGTTCGGAGTCCCGGCTTCAGCCGGGTGGGCTGCCGCCTTGCCGGGCGCCTTGGCTCTGCTAAACGTCATCCGGGCTGAATTCGCCATACCGCCTAAAGGCGGGGCTCCCGACCCTGGCGCCGCCGTCCCACGGCG
>ORJL011788345.1_pt1 | contig 28262 bp, 10 predicted proteins | sample 1779941 | NCBI WGS metagenome assembly ORJL01 (sample SAMEA104232317, study PRJEB22302) | groundwater metagenome | biome: forest; feature: aquifer; material: groundwater | place: USA | collected 2011-08-07 | depth 5.8 m
GCGTTCGAGAAGAGCTATGACAATCCCGGGCTGTTGTTGAAAGTTGCGGCCGCGCTCGAACAACCTGATCCTCTCGCGGCCTTCCTCGACAAGGGCATCTTTTTTACGTCGCCGGCGGGGCTGGGTGAGGTCCGCCCCGCCAAGAACGGCACGGCAGCGACCCTGGCTCTTTGGCAGGTCACGTCATTTTCCACCCGCCCATTTTCAGCCGACGACACCAAGGACGACCCGCTCAGGGAGTCAGCCGAAGTAGCCGGCTTTTTTGATCTCCATACGTCGGACATCGAGAATCTCGACTTGCTCGAAAAATTACTGACTGGCAAAAGCCCGCCGTTGCTTCTGAGTGCGCCGTTCTCGGCCGACCTCCTCAAGGCAGCGGTCGATTCATTTATCGTCGCCGCCGCAAATGGGACGACCGATCGCGAATTGCTCCCGCAACCTCAGTTCGCCTCGATCTTCGAGCGGATCAACCGCGCCTTCTTTGGAGTCGATTCCTTGAGCTTTGAGGAGATCGATCTGATCAATTCGCCTCTGGCGCCGCGCTGGAAGAAGGTCAACCTGGGCAAGTACCAGCCTGATACTTCACATTTGGCTGATCCGTCCAAATCTTCGCCGCAAGACCCCGAGTCCGGACCGCGCGGGCACAGTTTTGCGACGAGTTGGGTCGAATCGATTCTGCAACAGGCCTCGCAGACATTTAATCCATCCACGCCTGGCGCTTCGAATATCATCGTCGATTTGTCGCCTGAACCGGGGGGATTTCATCCGCCTCACGCTGGACACCAGAACGGGGACACGATCGATGTGGATGTTCTCAATCTGCGGGACAGCGCGACAGGGCCATTCTTTTTTCAGACTGATGGCAAGCGGGTGCTCGCCAAAAACCCTCAAGGGCAGCAAGGAATTCTCATGTTGGGAACGGCGTTTTCCATTCGTTCTTCCGATCCTGCCAACCGCATGGCGATCCGGCCGCAGGCGCACGAACAGACTTATGTGGACGCGAGCCAGCAAGACCAAACGTTGGAAGCTCTGCTGGCCGACCCGCGCCTGTTGCAGCAAGCGTTGGCCTCGAGCCCGCTCCTGCTCGCCAAGCCTTACCTGGATCTTGGGTACACTCCTTTAAAGCTGCTCCCCGTTTTGGATGCGCTCAAGGATGTCGATCCAGTCGCCAGCTTTTTCAGCTCCGGCCTTTTCCAAACCGACGAACATGGGTTCGTCATCGGGCTCAAGCAGAATGAGCCTGGCCTTCTCGTGCGAACGGATCAACCCGGACCGGTGGTTGATTATGACGTGCAACCCGCTGATTTCATCGCGAGCGGTTATGTCCCGATTCGCGCTGACGAGTTGGCGCAAAATCGCGATTGGCTCGAGCCGGTTTTGCGCGACCAGAAAGCGGGCAAGTACGATTTGCTCACGCCGCTTGTCTACACGCCGGACCTTCTGCCGTTGGATTATTCCGCTGACCTTCTGTTGGATTTGATCGGCAAGCTCGAGAACGCTCAGGCTGGCCAGGCGACGCAGCGGATCCAATCCTTCTTCGCAGGCGTGTTCCAGACGCAGCCGGTCACAATCCAAAAAGGAAAAAAACAAGTCACCCAAAACCTGGTCCTGGCCGATTTCAGCGGCGCTCCCGGAATCCTGATCCGCGGGCCGGTGTTTCAGATTCGCAATAAAGACCAGCGGCCGCCCGCCGGATTCAACGATCTGTCCGCGGACAGCTTTGCCAATGACGAACAGAAGATCGGCGGCGAAGCGTTAGATTACCTGGGCAAAGCCTTCCGCGAAGGCAGACTCGTGGATAGCCCGCTTTATCAACGCGACGTTATCGCCCAGCAGCTGTTGTCGTTCCTGCGGATCGACGATTCGAGCCAGCCCCACGTCTCCGCGATCTTTTTCAACGATCCCCATTTTTATCTCCACGCCGAGGACTCCAACCCGGCCATCCGCGACCAACCGCTTTTCTCGAAGGTGCACCACGAGCCGAAGCACAACGGCCATTTCCACGTCGATGTCGCCGGGCCGCAACTAGACGCCACTCCGCCGCAGAAGCTGCTTCGGTCAGCGGCTGCGTCTTCCACCACCTTCGCGCCTGTCGCCCAGGCGCGTGACGCCTTGAAAACGGGGCTCGCGGAACTTTCGGAGAAACTCGCTAATCTTCAAACGCTCGAAGTGTTCGCGCAACAATTGCCGTTCCTGAACACACCGCTCTCGACGCTTTTCGATCTGCGCGACGATGTCGATCTCACCCTGGTCCAACCCGTGATCGCGTATCTCGATTCAACCAATTCGCCCACCATCGAAGGTGTCGTTAATGTCCTGCGTGGCGAGCCTGGAATTGGACTTCCATCCGGCGAAGTTCTGGGGCGCAACTCCGACTTGGTTTTCCACGTCAGCTTGCAACCGACCGCGACGATCCGGTTGCCGTTTGATTTTAACGAAGCCGCCCAGCAACTCGGGCTGACCGTCACCTCTTCAGGCGACATCGAGTTAACCACCGAACTCGACTTTGACCTGACGTTCGGAGTCGATCTGGCGAGCTTATCTCCCGCGGCGAGCGATTTTTTCATCCAAATCGATGGCTTGCGCTTCTCCGTGCGGGCGGCCGCTGATGACCTCGCGCTCGGTCTGAATGTCGGGTTGCTTGCCGCCAACATCGAGAACGGCTCGGTCCAACTGGACGCAGCGATGGATGCCACCGTAAGCGACCCGAACGACGATGGACGCTTGACCCTCGACGAACTCGATGCCATCACCGATTTGCTCTCTTTCAAAACGTCCGGCCGCTTGACCGCTGAGCTGCCTGTCGCCTCAAGCTTGGGCGCGTTCGATTTTACCGCCCACGCGGCTCCGCGCATTCTGATTCAGGACGACGACATTTTCTCCGCCCCGCCGCCCCAGCTCGCTTTCCAGGATTTCGATGAATTGCTCGACTTCAAAAATCTTCGGCCGGACCAAATTCTGGCCCTGCTCAAACAGTTCTCCGGCTTTCTGGATCAATTCCGCGCCACGCCGCTCTTTCAAAACCCGATCCCGTTTACCGGCGGGAAAACGTTGGGTGATCTGCTCGACTTGAAAGATGCGTTTCTGGGGGAGATCACTCCGTTGGTCGAGCGGCCGGACGGTTCGCCCGCATTCTCCAACGTGCAGGACCTGGTCAAAAATTTCGTCAGCCGTTTGGGCGGCAATCCCGATCTGGTCGGTTACGATCCGCAAACAAAAGAGCTCACCTTCCGGATCGAGCTCGACCACGCCTTCGCTCCAATTTCGCTGCCCCTCCAGATTGATCTCGCGGCGGGCCATCTGGCCGATATTCAAACTTCCAGCTTGGGGAACCTCCAGCTCGACGCCAGATTCGATTTCACCTTTGGCCTGGATCTCTCGCCGCCCACGGCTTTGCCTTTCTCGTCGCCCGATCCAGACGGCCTCGCCAACCGTTTTTCCGTCCGCGATCTTTCGCTCACCGCCCAAGCCGATTTTAACTTGCCCGAGATCGCTGCGGCGGCGCGCTTCGGTTTCTTCGGGATTAAAGTCGTGCATGGCCAAGGCTTGGCCGAGGCACAACTCGGACTCAAACTCAAGGACCCTGGAACAACCGCAGACGACGGTCAGATCGATTTGCCCGAATTGATCAACGGCCTCAAAGACCCAGCGACGCTCATTGACGCGCCGCGATTTTCTGGGGCGGCGAAGCTGAATCTACCGTTTGAACTCGATCCGCCCATTGATGGGCTGTTCGAGCCAAACCAAAAACCGGCCTTGATCCTCGACTGGAGCGACATTACCGATCCGAGCACGCTGAAGATCGAATTCAATCAGGACATGAGCCGATTGCTCGATTTTGAAAACGTAAACTTCAGCGAGATCGTTGCCGCGCTGCGCAGCCTCGTGGGCGTTTTGCGAACCCTCCAAGGCTTTTCCTTCCTCGATCAGAAATTGCCGCTCGTAAACCTTTCGATCAGCGAACTGCTCGATCAAGCGGACTGGCTGGCCCAGCGCATCGACCAATTTGAACAACACCCGCAGCAGACGTTGCAGACCGTCGAGGAAGCGCTCGAAGACGCGCTGGGTCTGCCTGATCCGCCGGGCAATCCCAATTTCAATAATCCCGAGTTGACTCTAACGCTGCGGAACAAAGCGCTGCTGATCGATTTCAACCTGGTGAACGGCTTCAATCAGCGGCTCCCGTTTAATTTCGATCTGGCCTCGATCGCTCCACTTGTCGGCGCGGACGTCGCTGCAAAGTTCAAAGCAATCAGCAATCTTGTCGATGTCAGCGGCGCAGGCACACTCGATGTCCGTGCCAACGCCAACCTGGCGATCCACGCCGGCATCGACTTCGCCAACCCGCTCCGGCCTCGGCCATTCCTGCTCGATTCGAGCCGAGTTGATTTCGACGCCACAATAGCCGCCACCAATCTCGTCTTTCAGACCGCTGCCGGCCCGCTGGGCATTTTCATCGGCAGTTCGACCAACCCTGGCGCCGCCCTGCTCCGCTCGAAGACCGACCGCGACGGCAATCCGGCCACAATTGAGCCCGCCAATTTCAGCATCACCTGGCAGTCCGCGCCGGAGGGCCGTTACGATTTGCTCAACGGCTTCAGCCTCGACAACGTCCATCTCAACCTCGACGGCGCTGTCTCTGTCGATCTGCCCGTTTTCTTCCCGAACAATCAATCCAGGCTCACTCCCGATTTGACGGTGAGCATTCCGGACCTCGTCGCGTTTTTCAGCGGCGCGCCTGGCCAAGTGCAAATGACCACGCCGGATTTTTCGGCTTTGGCCGATTCGCTTTCGTTGAGCGATCAGCTTGGCCTGATTGCGGATGCTTTGGATTACCTTTTCCAAACGCTGCAGCGTGGACTCGAACAGGCCGTCTTAAATCGGAACTTGCCGCTGGTGGGAAATCATCTGAGCAGCGCGGTCAAGTTCATTCAGAATTTTCGCGACACCGTTATTCCGAAGGTCAGGCAAGCCACTTCAGCGCCGGCCATGCAGCAAGCGTTATTTGACGCGTTTGGGCCGGCCGGTCTCAACGTCCTGACGGACGGGCCAGACGCCAACACGACGGTAGATCCGGGCGATGTCGTGATGGCGTCGAGCGCCGATCGCATTCAATTCAACCTGCACTTGGCCCAGCAACTCGCGCTTGTCCAAACTTCGATTCCATTCGACATCGGATTGCCGGCGCTAGGGCTCAGCGTCGACGGCAACATCGTCGTGCGGCTCGGTTGGGATTTCTTCTTGGGTTTTGGACTGAGCAAAAGCCAGGGCTTTTACCTCGATGCGGCTGCGCGCGATGCGTCGGGAAATTCGATCCCCGAGCTGACGCTGAACTTTGCGGCCGGCCTTCCCGATTTGCATGCGATTGGCCAGCTCGGCTTTTTGCAGCTCGACGTAAAAGATGAAGACGCGGACGCCACGCCCAACCAGGCCAACGATGGAACGGATCTGGATGGCGACGGCCGCTTGCCCAGTTCGTTCAAAGGCCAGATCAGCATCAATCTTCAAGACCCTGCCAACAGCGCGGAAGCTCAAGTGCCGTTCAGCGAATTGGCCGCGGGCGGATTCGCGCTATCCGATTTCCTGAAGGCCAGCTTGACCGCCGCAGCGGATGTGAATCTCGATTTGACCGTCAGTTTCGGCCAAGACGCGAATTTCCCATCGATTCATTCCGACTTTCATCTCGGCTGGAATTTTGCGAACTCGAATCTCGCCAACACCGCTCAACCGCTCGGGAACACGCCGGAAATCGAGTTCAACAACGTCCAGCTTGATCTGGGCAGCCTTTTGTCGAAGTTCGCCAAACCGATCGTCGATCAGATCCAGACCGTGCTCAAACCGATCAAGCCGCTGCTGGATATTCTCACGACGCCGTTGCCGGTGCTTTCTGATCTGGCTCCGACCCGCGCGTTCCTCGACCATGATGGCGACGGCAAAGTGACACTGATTGAAATGGCGGCACTGTTAGGCGACGGCGCTGAAACAGCCGTTCGGTTCGTCAACGCGGCGAAAAACATTGCCGATATCAGCGATCTGCTCAGCGGGCTCTCCACCTCCGGCAAGAGCGTGTTCATCGATTTCGGCAGTTTCAATTTCGGCAGCGCCGATGTCAGGTCCTTATCAAACCTGTCGAGCGTCACGCCAAATATTACCGGGCAAGCTCCGCCTGCGTCCGATCAGGTGGATTCCAAAGCGCCGTCCGATCAGAGAACGATTTTTTCGTCCTTCGACAAAATCCCGGGCGGCGGTTTTCAATTTCCGTTCCTGAAAAAGCCGAGCGTGCTGTTCGCTTTATTTTTGGGCCAGCCAGTCGTGCTGGCCACGTATGACATGCCCCGCTTGGATTTCACGTTCACGTATAGCCAATTCTTCCCGATCATCGGTCCGCTCGGCGTGACGCTCATGGGCACCGTCGAAGCCGTCGCCCATTTCGCCTTCGGGTTTGACACGGTTGGCCTTCAAAAATTCCAGGAAACGAAACGGCCTGAGGAGATCCTGAATGGCTTATTCGTCAGTGATAAATCCAAGCCCGACGGGACGGGCAGCGATGTCCCGGAAGTGACGTTGTCAGCGAGCATCGACGCGTTCGGCAGTCTCGATGCAGCGGTCGCATCCGCCGGCGTCGGCGGCGGCATCTCCGCGGATGTCTTCTTTAATCTGCACGATCCAGATTCCGACGGGAAAGTTCGGGCAGCCGAAATTTTGAGCAATCTCAATCGCGGTCCGCTCTGTCTGTTCGATGTCACCGGTGATTTGAAAGCGGGATTGAAGGCGTTCGTCCGGCTCGGCTCGCCGCCGTTTGATATCACGAAGCGTTTTAATCTGGCCGAAGTGAAGCTGCTTGATTTCAACATTGGCTGCGGCCCTGGCGGCAACCAACCGCCCAACCCAGTCCTGGCGCAACTTGACCCAAGCCTTGGAAACGGCGTCTTGCGGTTGAATATGGGACCTTTCGCCGCGCAACGCCGCGAGTTGGACACCGAAGACGGCGACGAGACTTTCACCGTCAGCTTCGATGCGAAATCGTCGAACACCACCGCGGATGACCTCGTCATTGTCGAGGCCTTTGGCGCGCGCAACGAATTTCCCGCGGCCAGCGTCAAAAAGATTTATGCCGAGGGCGGCGCCGGAAATGACACGGTCACCGTCAAGGCGGGCCTGAATGTTCCTGTCGAAGTCTGGGGCGACTTTAAAGATCCCAATCGTGCTGGCGAATCGGGAGATGATCATCTCTTCGCCAGCGATGTTGCCTCGGTCCTGCATGGCGGCGGCGGGAACGATCAGCTCAGTGGCCGAGCAGGCAACGATCAACTCTCTGGCGACGCTGGCGATGATCTGTTGCTCGGCGCCGCTGGCAACGACCAACTGGACGGAGGCGCCGGGGACGATGTGCTCGAAGCCGGTGATGGAAACGATCTCCTCCATGGCGGCGATGGCAGCGACCAATTGTACGGCGGACCTGGCGACGATCGCCTGGACGGCGGCGCGGGCAACGACCAGCTATCCGGCGACGAAGGCAATGATCAACTCACTGGCGGAACAGGCAATGATGTCATCGAGGGTGGCGATGGCAACGACATCGCGCATGGAAGTGAAGGCGACGATGCCATCAAAGGCGATGCGGCCGATGACCAATTGTTTGGCGACATCGGCGCGGATCAAATCGAAGGCGGTGATGGCATTGATCAATTGTTCGGTGGTGACGGCAACGATCTCCTGAATGGAGGCGCGAACAACGACCAACTGCATGGCGACGCGGGCCGTGACGTTTTGTTGGGCGGAGCTGGAGACGATCAACTCGATGGCGGAACGGAAAGTGACCAGCTCAATGGCGAGGTTGGAAATGACCGGTTGGATGGCGGTCCGGGCGACGATTTGTTGATCGGCGGGCTTGGCAGCGATCAGATTATTGGAGGCATTGGCAGCGACACGATCTTCGCTGGCATCGATCAGAGCGGAGGAGGCAACGCGAATGACCTCAATGTGATTTACGGCGATCTCCAGGATCTCACTTCGGGTGACGCTGACATTATTTTCGGCGATGCAGGTCGCGACCAAGTTTTTGCCGGCGGCGGCGATGATTCGATTGCCGGGCTGGCCGGTGATGACTCGCTCTTTGGCGGCCCGGGCAATGATCAAATTGCCGGCGGGGCGGGCGACGATGTGCTGGCCGGCGACAACGGTGATGACGAATTATCAGGCGAGGCCGGTCGCGATTTGATCTGGGGCGGCCGAGCGGATATCGACGCAACCGCGTTTTTCCAAGGTGGCTTTGCGGCGGATGGGATCACCCCAATCGCTGTCAACGGCAACTCGATCCCAGGCCAATTCGGCGATGGAAAGGATCAACTCGATGGCGGCGCGGATGACGATTGGCTATTTGGCGGAAGCGAGAACGACCTTCTCAATGGGGCTTCGGGAAACGATTACATCGATGGTGGCGCCGGCCGCGACACGGTCAACGGCGGTTCCGGAGACGACGTGCTCCATGGCGGGCTGGGAGATGATTTGTTGCACGGCAATGCGGGAATCGATCACCTCTTTGGCGACGAAGATTCCGACCAGCTTTACGCCGACGCCGGTGATGCCAACGGCAATCAAACTGGCCAGCAACTCTTCGGCGGGCCGGGAGAGGATTATCTTTACGCGTATGCCTCCTCGTTCGAGCTCGCTCGTGAAACCGCACAAATTGGCGACGAATTAAACGGCGGGCCCGGCAACGACCGGATTTTTGGCAATATCCGAAAGGAGATTTTGAATGGCGGGCCCGGCAACGATTTCATTCATGGCGATTATTTGCGAGGGCCGCTTTACGAACAGAACCAGCGCGCCTCGATCGACGGCGCGGACGATCAATTGTTCGGAGAATCCGGCGACGATCAACTCTTCGGCGGCGGCGGCAATGACGTGCTGTGGGGCGGCGCTGACTCCGACTGGCTCGAAGGACAGGACGGCGCGGACATACTTCGCGGCGGCAGCGGCATCGACCTGCTCGTGCTCGATGCACAACCGGAATACCGGATCTCCGGCGATCAATTTGACGGGCACTTCGGAGATTCGCCAAGCGCGCTGACCGCCGATGACAACGCCACGGACATTCTCTTGATTGAGGGAACCTCGAGCGACGATCACATTCGGCTCTCGCAGGATGCCGCGCAGCAATTAACTGTTGAGATCACCACGGGAAATTCGGCGACGCGCACGCTTAACGCGAATTGGCGAAGCAATGATGGCAAACCGTTGGTCGAACAATTCCGCATCTCTGGGTTGGCAGGCAATGACCTCATCGACTTCGCCCAAGGCGCGAATGCTCTCGATGTTTCCGGTTTAGCAGCGCGCAGCAACGATTTCGTGACGGTGATCGATGGCGGCCCGGGCGACGATGTCATTACCGGAACTGCCGGGCGTGATCGCGTCAATGGCGGGAAAGGAAGCGACACCATTTATGGGTTGGGCGGCGACGACCGCTTATGGGGCGACACGGGGGATGGCGTGCTGACGGATCTCGACACGCTTTATGGCGGCCAGGGCAATGACGACCTGATCGGCGGCCAAGGGCGGAACCTTCTCTCGGCCTGGTCGCATGATCCGGCTCCAGGCGATTTCGGCGTCTTTGTCGACCCGAATGGAAATCTGCGCGACTCGAAGGAAAATGGCCTGCCTCTCGAAGACACCGGCTTGAATCGGGTGTTGGGTGGACCGCACGACGATCAGCTTTACGGCGGGACTGGTCTCGATTTTCTCTACGGGAACGGCGGCCAGGACAAACTGTTTAATCGGGACGGAACGCCGTTTGATTCGAAAGACCAGAACCTCGCGGGCGAAGATTGGAAGGCTTACGCGCGCTCCACGGATCGCGTTTGGTACGTTTCTGGTTCCAACGCCAACGACATCATTTCCGTCAATTACGTGACCGAACCCGGATTGTTGCAGCGACATCATCTCGTGACGCGATCGGTGAACAACAACGGCGTCGTGACGTTTGCCGCGCAATTCCAACTCGATTTTTCCGCGAGAAGTTCCAACGGCAAATTGCTCTGGGACCCGGCCGACGCGGTGGTGGATCTCGACCAATTCCGCTCGGCCGATCTGGGGTCGAGCCGTTTGAAGATTGATTCGACCCAGTTGAACGGTGGTTTGTTGCCCCCGGAAAGCGACGTGCTCGCGATCATCATCGATGCCTTGGATGGCGATGACGAAATCACGGTGGGTCCGACGGTGCAAACGAGTGTGTGGGCGGATGCCGGAGCTGGCGATGACAAGGTGGTCATCCAGCCTGGCACGGTTGCCTTGCCGGACAAAACCGAACAGCACGATCGCAATGATACAACGGATCATGCGTTCACGCTCTCGGCCGAACCGATCGCTGCCACCACGCTGTTCAAAGGATTGACCATCGACAATCCCGATGATGTCGACTGGTATCGTTTTCAACTGGCGAGTGGCATCGCGCCCGCCGCTCAGCTCCTGCTCAGCAGTGTTTCGGAAAAGGACGGCATGTTAATGACCCTGTTCGAACCTGCGACCAATTCGGTCCTTGGCGCGCTGGTTCCCGCGGCGATTACGCGCGACCAACTCGATTCGGACGGTCGGTCGAATAACAGCTTGGAAACGGCTTACGAACTCAGTGCGATTGCCAATATCGGAAAAATTTCCGGGCTGACGCTTCACAACTCGGCCGACGTCGATTTATTCAAATTCACGCTGAACGAAACCGGCGGAACAAACGACAGCATCACGCTTCGCAAACTCGACTCGTCACAGAAAACCGTTTTCCAATTGCTCGATGCATCCGGCCGTGTTTTCGCGTCGGTTGATCCTTCTGATTCGCCGACGCAAATGATCAGCCTGCAGGGCCGCGCCGCGGATACGTATTATTTGCGTGTGTCGGCCACGAGCGGCGCCGCCCAATACGAACTGAAACCATCGATTGGCGCAGCCGGCGCGATGAACCTCGATTTCACCGGCAAATCGAGCGGCAGCCTCGACCTCACTGGCTTGCGCCCAAACACGCCGTACCTGTTGCAGGTTCAGTCGAATAAAATTCCAACCCTTTACAGTTTGCAATTTGATCTCCGGGACAGCGCGCCTCCAGCCGCGATCGACTTGGGCCAACGGCCAAATGGCTTGCGCCGCGACGTCATTCTCGGCGGCCCGGGTAATGACATCCTTTCCGGCGGGCCGGGCGAAGATTGGATTTTCGGCGGCGCCGGCGACGATTTGCTGACGGGCGGAACAGATCGCGGCGCGGAAGATTTGATTTTTGGCGGCCCTGGCAAGGACGTCTTTCAAATTATTCCCGACCAATTGCCGCTCTTGAGCGGTTCCGATCAAACATTCGTCCCGACGTTCAACGATCGGTTCGACGGCGGCGACGGTGAAGACGAGATGCTCTTCTGGGGCGGCGATGTGGCAGGCGGCAAAACCGTCCCGGACGAAGTCGCCGTTCGGTTCAACGCGCTGCTTGGCCGGTACGAATTCACCAGCTTGGTCTGGGATGTCGCGAACCAAAAATTCATCCAACGCGGCGACGGCCAATTCGAGCAGCGCTTTGCCTTTTTCCAAACCACCAGCATCGAACGTTTCATTGTCGAAACCCGCAAAGGCGATGATGAGGTCCACGCGGATCCAGGATTCAAATTCCCGAACAACGACAGCGAATGGGGAATCAAACCGGGCGATCTGCAGCAAGGCGCAACGCTGGTCAACCTGGAAATCCGCGGCGGTGACGGAAACGATCGGCTCTTTGGCGGGGCGGGCAACGATCACATCCTCGGCGGTGAAGGCGATGATTTGATCGCGGGCGGCCCGGGTGACGATTTGCTCGAAGGCGGCGCGGGCCGTGACGAGATTTACGGGAATGCCAAAGCAACGCCGACTCAGCTTTCGGGGACTACGGCCATTGGCCAGCCGTTTGTTTTTCCGCTGGCAATCGATCGATTAACCGACGCGCCGCTCGCTCGGATTCCTGGCGTGGACCTCTGGCAAGACTCGGGCCGTCCCGATGCGCTGACGGATTCTTTCCGCCTCGAGGGCGCGGAGACCGTGGCAGGTTTGGCTTCGGCCGAATCGATTGGCGATTTCAACGGCGATGGCGCCAACGATCTGCTTCTGCAAGCTTCCACCACCAGCTACATTTTATTCGGCCCGGTCGATCTCAGCCAAACACGGCCGGTGATCGATTGGGCCGATGTCATTCTGGATACGGCCGCGCTTGGCAAAGTCATGGCTCATCCGGGAGACGTGAATGGCGATGGGTTCGCCGATCTGGCTTTCGTGCGGCCCGACACCGATCAGGTCAATCTCGTCTTGGGCTCCGCCGCGCCCGAACATTTCATCCAGAAAGCATCGAGCTCGCTGACCTTCGCAGGGATCGACATTCCTTCAGACGCGGAGATTCATTTGTTGAACTGGGATGGTGATGGCAAATCGGACTTGCTGCTCGACTGGCCAAACCCGATCTCCTTTGGTTTTGCCGGCCAGCCAGTTTATGGATTCGTCTTTTCGGGTGCGCAGGCCGCAGGCAGCGGTTCGACCAAAGGCCAACTGACGCCGCTGTTCACTTTGGTGAAGGATTCGACAGACCCGCCAATCGCGCTCGCCGCGTATCTCGGCGCTGCGGCGAGTGGGTTGCAAGCCGCGGCCCCTGCGACGCATCAATTCCAAGCGCTCGTTGCGGGCGACATTGACGGCGACGGCCGCGACGATTTGCTTTTGTGGGACAAACGTTTCGCCACCCTTTCAGCGACTCCGCCCACAACGTCGGCCCTGCCCGATTTAGGCCGCGCCTATGTGATTACGGCGACCGGCGCTGGCCTGGGCAGAAATTTAACCAATCCCGATGCGGTCTGGACGACGGTGGCGCTCGAAGGCGGTTTTGCTCTGGGCGATTTGAACGGCGATGGCCGTGCCGATTTCGCGCTCAGCCGCAGTTTGGAAGATTTCGGAACCGACGCGCACGGCGTGTTTCAAGGCGCGGCCAGCGTGCTGGTTTTCTATGGAGCGACTGAACCAAGTTTGCTTCCAGGAGTCCAATTTCGCCGCCTGAGTTCGACTGCGAATAGCTCCGATGTTTTCATCCACGGCAAATTGCGTGTGACGGCCGGCGATTTCAATGGGGACAGGCAAATGGATCTCGTCGTCGCTGAAACGGAACGATTCATCAACAACACCGCGTCAGCTGATCCAGGCAATACCCCACTCGATGCACGCGGACGGTTGTCTCTGTTTACGAGCGTCGCTAACCGCGGTCCGAGCCTGATTCTGGACAGCGACAATCTCCGCGCGGACCTGAATGGCGATGGCCAACCGGAAACTTCCATCACGCCGGATGTGCGGCTGGCCGGACAAAACGATGGCGACCACTTCGGCCTTCTCGCTTCGAGTCCGCGGTTGGATTTGAATCGCGACCGGTTTGATGACTTGGTGATCGGGGCGCCGGGCGCGTCAGGCACGCCCGGGAAAATCTATTTTATTTACGGGAAGGCGCCGCGAATTTCACTGCCGATCGATCCGGCATTGCTCGCCAACAGTCCGCTGGGAGATTCTCTGGTTGACCGCGGCACGGGCCAACCGTTCCTGATGGATGGGACACTCGCTCCAAACGAGACAGGACGCTGGTACGAATTCACTACCCTGGGCGACGGAACGGCGGGCAACGAACTTCGCGTTTCGCCCGAGCGCGTTCTGCCAAACTCGATCGTGTTGCCTGGGACGGTTGGTTTGTTTCCCACGACGAGCTCCGGGGCAAGCGACTTGGGCATCATGGAAAGTGATCTGGCAGGGTTGCTCGGAAAGGATCCAACCGACCTGCTTCGGTCTTCTTTGTTCTGGGATTTTCAATTGCGTTTTGGCGTTGCCGCGCCGGACCAACTCACGCCGCTGCATCTGGCGGGCTTGGGCAAGGATGTGGTTTTCTACACGGCCGACGATGGCATCCATGGCGAGGAGCTCTGGATGACAGACGGAACGCTGGCGGGAACGATTCTGACGAAGGACATCGTGACCGGCCGCGCCGGATCAAATCCAGCCGAGCTGACCGACGTGAACGGGACTCTCTATTTCATCGCGAACGGGCATGAACTCTGGAAGAGCAATGGGACGGCCGAAGGCACCATTCTGGTTTCGACGATTCCTGTCATCGCGGGTGAACCTGGCCCGGCCAATCTCGTCAACGTGAACGGCGCTTTATTTTTCACGACGAGCGCCACGATTACGCAGATCGTCAATTTTAAGCGGGTTACAGTTGAAGTCGGCGTCGAGCTCTGGAAGAGCAACGGGACTGCTCAAGGAACCGGCCTCGTTTCGGACATCAATCCTGGCGCGGCCAGTTCAAGCCCGGCGAATCTCACCAACGTCAACGGCACACTTTATTTTTCTGCGGATGACGGCACGAACGGGCGCGAATTGTGGAGGAGCAACGGAACTTCGACCGGCACGCAAATGGTGCTCGATATCAACCCGCTCGCGGGAAGTTCGAGTCCAGGCCAGCTCACCAGCATCAATGGGTCATGTTATTTCTCCGCCGACGACGGCAGCAACGGTCGTGAATTGTGGCGCAGCACCGTCATTCAAGTGAACGGCCAGCTTCGAGACCTCACCCAAATTGTCAAAGACATTTTCCCTGGATCGAGTTTGAACCTCCAGCGAACTCCGAATAGCTCCGCGCCGAGCAATTTTACGCTCGTTGGCAATCAGATCTTTTTCGCGGCGACCGACGATAATGGCCGTGAACTGTGGAAAACCGACGGCACGAGCGCGGGCACCGTCATGGTCAAAGACATTTTTTCCGGGAGCCGGTTCTCCATTCCGAACAGTTCTTCCCCAGATCATTTCGTTACGATGAATGGATTCCTCTATTTCACCGCCGCGGGCCTCACCCAAAATGGAACGGTCGCCACCGGCGTCGAACTGTGGCGCAGCAACGGCACTAGCGCGGGAACGCAGTTGATGCGCGATTTGGTGGCCGGCAGCGGCAGCTCGAGACCGGATTCATTGACCGTGTTCAACGGCCGGATTTACTTCACCGCTGATGACGGCGTGCACGGTCGCGAGTTGTGGGTGAGCGATGGCAATTTAGGCAGCGCAAATCTCGTCGCGGACCTCAACCCGGGCAGCGCCTCGAGCAATCCGAGCCAGCTCGCCGGCGCTGGAAATTTTCTGTTCTTCTCGGCGAGCAACGGCCAAACGGGACCAGCGCTTTGGACCAGCGCCGGCCAAGCGAATGACCCGGCTCTGGTTCGTTATCTCCCGTCCGAAATCAACGGGACGTTTACACTCCAGCTCTTGCAAGATGCAGGCGATGGCCGAATCACGGCGTCGGACGCAACCGCCCCAGCCGATCCACTGGCCCAGATTCCATTCACGCTGACGGGAACGGCGGCGGGAAGCTTGCAATTGAATCTGACCGATTTAGTCGTCGCGCGGTTAACAGCGGCCCGGCAAAAAGGCGGGCTGGCGGATCAAGTGGCCGCTGCACGCCTCAAATTTAGATTCGTTGTGCAAACGAGCAGCCCGAACTCGCCCTTCTCGTTCGAGATCATTCCAGGGCTGAATCATTCCGGAATCGAGACGCAATGGACTGGCCATCCCGGCCTGATGGCGGATCTCTACGACGCACAAGGCCGGCTCATGTCGGGCGGCAAATCAATCCTCGATTTGCGCCCACTAATAGCCGGCACGTACTTCCTCCACATCCATCGCTCGCCGACCGGACCATCCGGCACGGTCCCGTTCCACTTCGAAGTCGATTTGATCCGTGCGGGCGAAACTCATCCCCTTTCCGATCGCGACGAAATTCACGGGGGCGACGGCAACGACCGGATCATTGGCGACCAAGGCCTCGACCGAATTTTTGGCGAAGGCCGCGAAGGAAACACCGGAAATACATTCATCGCGCTGCCGTTCGAAATTCGGGATCAAGCGACCGGCGACGTTCGAGATGACCAAAAAGTTTCTGCCGATGCGGCGGACCAGCCAGGCGCGTTGGATCCTCTCGTGGGCGTAACCAACCCCGGGTTGCAAGCGCGCTTGGCGGAGGCACTCGGCTTACCGCGCACAATTTCTTGGACCGACCTGCCACTGGCATCCGAGCCCGTTCACGTCACCGATTTGAGTGAGTTGACCGAACTGCAAGCTTCGGGCAGTTCCATTCTGGACCTGACAGGTCTGGATGAGCTGCGGCACTTGAAGGTGCTTGATCTCGCTCAAAATCTTGTCAGCGATCTCGCGCCGCTGGAACGGCTGACGAATCTGCAAACGCTCCTTTTGAACGACAATTCTATCCACGACATTTCTCCCCTGGCCAATTTGCGGAATCTGCGGCTTCTGACCTTGACGAATAATTTCCTCGGCAACGACGCCTTCGAGGTCATCAAAAAACTGCAGGACCAAGGCACGACCGTCTTGTTCGACTTAAACCAGCCGCCCGCGCTGGATCCAGTCCCGCCGCAAGGAACAAAAAACGGAACTCCTGTAACACTGCTCATTACCGCAACCGATCCGGATGCGGCGGACACGCTCGAGCTCAGCGCGCAATCGGATGATCCGAATGTCCTGGTCAGCTGGATGGGCGACGCGCAGAAAATTTCGTCGCCTGATCCGCAGGAAAACAAATGGACGCGAACGCTGGTGTTAACGCCGCCCAGCGCGGACTCTGCCTTCGCCAAAACCGTTAAGATCAGCCTGACTGTGATCGATGCACACGGCCGCTCGGATCGCCAAACGTTTGATCTCAATGTCCAAACCACTGGGATTTACGGACGGCTGATTGATAAATTCGGAAGAGCCATCGTCGCTTGGGCGCTGAATCTCGTCGATGGCAACGGCAACACGGTGCAAACCGCTTTGACAGATGCGAACGGGATTTATGCGTTCACTAATCTCGATCCGACCAAATCATACAAAGTGGTCGAATCACTCAAACCGGGCTGGAAACAAACCACGCCCGCAAACGGCGCGGGCTACGACGTGAGTTTCACCGACAGCGGCGAGGTCGTGAACGGGATGAATTTTGAAGTGCAACAGGTGCTCGAGGCGGGTCCGGATCAGACCGTGCCTGAAGGTGATTTGGTGAAGTTGCAAGCGAGGATTCCAGACGCGCTGGCAGGAACGCTTACCTTTAAATGGTCCGTCCGTTCTCCCGCCGGAAACGTCATTGCCACCGGCCAAAGTCAAACATTCCAATTCACGCCTTCGGACAATGGCGATTTCCTTGCCCAAGTCACGGCCACTGATTCGAACGGCCAATCGTTCCAGGATCAGGCCACCATTCACGTCCTGAATGTCGCGCCAATCGTCAATGGCGGACCCGACCGCACGGTGGCGGAAGGAACCGCCGTTACGTTCTCAAAACCTTTCAGCGATCCCGGTTCAAGCGATACGCAGACGATCCTCTGGTTGGTGTCGAGCACTAACGGCCAGGAGATCTCGAGCGGCACCGGAGAAACTTTCAGTTTCACTCCCGCGGATGACGGCACGTATACCGTGAGCGTCACAGTCACGGATGACGACGGCGGGATCGGCTCGGATTCCATGCTGGTGACGAGCACGAATGCGCCGCCCGTGGCCGATGCGGGGATCGACCAGAACGGTTTTGAGGGCCAACCCGTGCCGCTGCGCGGAACATTTACCGATCCCGGCGCGGCTGACACCCATGTTGTTGGATGGGAAATTCAAGATAGCCGCGGCGCTATTGTCGCCAAAGCTGATCGTCAGGATTTCCAATTTGTTCCCCGCGATAATGGCATGTTCGTCGCGAAATTCATTGTCACGGACGACGATGGCGCCGCGAGTTCAGACAACACCATTCTCACGATCGCCAATGTCCCACCGCAAAACGTCAGCCTGGGAGCAAACCAAACCGTCGCCGAAGGGACGCCAGTGAAGTTGAAGGCCACGTTTGCGGACCCGGGCGTGGATGACACGCAAACGCTTCGCTGGAGTGTCGTCGATGCAGCCGGCAACGCCATCGCCCAAGCGACCGGCGCAACGTTCAGTTTTGCCCCGCCCGATAATGGCGCATTCAAAGTTTCTGTCGTCGTGACCGACAAGGACGGCGGCATCGGCGCTGCACAAATCACCCTGACGGCGACGAACGTGCCGCCGCAAGCGAACGCCGGCCCCAACTTGATCGTCGACGAAGGCAAACCGGTGGTTTTAAAAGGCCAATTCATCGAACCCGGCGCGGCGGATAACCCGTCCTTCCAGTGGACCGTGACAGACCGCACCGGGCAACAGGTGGCGTCAGGAAACACGCTGAATTTCCAGTTTACTCCGACTGGGAATGGTCTGTTCACCGGCACGTTGAAGGTGGTGGATAAAGACGGCGGCATCGGCACAGACCAAATGACGGTGCTCGTGCAAAACCTCGCGCCCACGGTGAACGCCGGACCTGACCTCGACGCCAGCGAGGGAACCACTGTCAAATTGGCGGCGAGCGTTTCCGATCCTGGGCCGCGCGACGCCATTCAGGTCAGCTGGCGGATTCTCAGCCCGCAAGGATTGGATGTCGCGAACGGGACCGGGCCGATTTTCAGTTTTGTGCCGGCAAATGACGGCACCTATCAAGCCATCATCACTGCCACCGATCAGGATGGAGCAACCGGAATCGACACCGCTCTGATTCGTGTCCGCAACATCGCGCCGACTGTCATCGTCAATCCGACAACAGCTCCCGTGGCTGGTCAACCCGCCACCTGGACGGGATCATTCTCGGATCCGGGCGCGGATCAATGGACGGGACGAATCAATTTCGGCGACGGCACTGAATCATTATTGCTCCTCAACCGAGACAAAACGTTTTCCTTCTCGCATCAATATAACCAGGCGGGGACATACACGCTGGTCGTGACAGTTTCAGATGGCGAAGCTGGTCAAGCGGCCCAGGTTATTTCCGTCCAAGCGGCGCCCCGAACGCCCGTTGCACTGCCAATGGCGATTAATTTTGGGCAAACCCAGCGCTCGCGTGTGGCTGAGTTGGCCGTCCGATTCACCGACGACGTTTCGGCCAGCTTGACCCTGGACGACGTTCGCCTGACGAACTTGACCACCGGGGCGCTGATCGATCGCAGCGCGATGGCGCTGGTTTACGATCCGCTGACAAATATTGCGCGGTTAAGCTTTCCAAATCTGTCAGGCGCCAAATTGAATGATGGGAATTACCAGTTGACGGTTGCCGCCGCTGGTGTGACGAACCGGGCTGGGGCGAAGCTGGCGAGCGATTTTCAGTTCGATTTTCATGTTCTGGCCGGGGATGCCAATGGCGATCGCATGGTCAACGAACTGGATCTTTTTGAAGTTTGGCAATCATTAGGGAGCGGCGCGGCTAACGCCGACTTAACCGGAGATGGCCATGTCGATTCGACAGATCTCGCCGTGGTGAAAGATCATTTCCGAAACAAGATCGCCCCGCCCCAACCGCTCGGCGGCGATTTCAATTTCGACGGGCTGATCAATGAGCGCGATCTCTACCTGCTCTGGCGGAACCTCCAAAAGCCAAGCGACCAGCGCGACTTAACTTACGATGTAAATCACGATGGACGGGTCACGTCAGATGATCTGGCCGCAGTCAAAAGCAATTTCAGCGGGCATTAACGGTCTGCTCAAAAATAAGCCAAATAGGCTCGAGCAAAAGCTGAAGTTATTTTTGAACAGACCCTAAAGAAATCTAAAAAACAAATGGACCCTGAAACGCAACACCAGGATCGCCGACGCCAAATCTTTGTGATGTGTGTCGTGCTCTGGGCGCTTTTTCCCGCGGCCAGCAACGGCGAGCCCGTCAACGTCTTCGCCAGGTTCGACACCAATCGCGTGCCCATCGGCGGTACCGCGACATTGCTGGTCACCGCCGCGATCTCTCCAGAGTATCAAACCCAGGCCGATCAGATTTTCTCGTGGAACATCGACCTCCTGAACGCCGCTGGCGCGGTGGCCCAGATCAATCCTTCCAGCTTGAGAAAGCCGGCCTCTGATAATGATCCGCGAACCGCCAGCCCCGGCACTCAGAACGGAAGCGATCTGCGCGGAATTGCTGATACGTTCATGAATAGCCCCGCGGCCGGACGCGATAACGAGATCTTGTTGTTCTCGATTTCAGTCAAAGGATTGGCAGCGGGAAAAGCCAGCTTCCGGATCGCTCCCGGAACGACGACCTCCTTTAGCGAAGATTTTTTAGTCGCGCCAAAGAACGGAACGAACCCGTTGATCGGCGCCAATTACACAGCGGCGTTAGCGGAGCTGGAGGTGGTCAGCGAGGCTTCTGGAACCGGGCCGCGCTTGCAAATTCAGTTTGGCAAATTGGCGGATGGCAGAAATCGGGTCAACCTCAGTTTCACACCGCCATCGAGCCAGAATTATTTCGTCCAAACCCGCGATTCGATCGAATCCGGCTTATGGCAAACGCTGCCCGGCGGCCCGCACAACTCCGGCACAGTGACGGATACCAACTCGGCGCCGCGACGATTTTATCGAATTCAAGTTGCACCGTGAGCGTTACACCGCAGTCCTGGGGTCGGACCTGAGCAATCAGTTCGATGCGAAGAAGCTAGTGGATGTTGAGCGGGCCAGCGCTAGCCTTACAGCCCATTTCCGGGCCGAATTTCCTCCGCTTCCCGATGGTAGAAACGAAGTAAACCGGCTGTTCGTTAGAGTCGAAAAAAGCTGCCGAAAATAGCTCGCAAGGCCTCATTCTCTAATAAGTAAAGACCTTACTTCGCTGGTTCCGAAGGTTTTGTCCAGGTCCGACCCCGGTAACGACGACTTCACCGTCACGCGCCAGTATTACGTCCAGGGCACCGACCTCGTGAAGCCGGACCTCGTGTGCCTGGTCAACGGCATCCCGCTGATTCCATTCGAGGCCAAGCAGCGCGCCCAGCAAAATTCGAACTGGCTGAAAGGCGTCGGCGATCTGTCACTCTACGAATCGAAGATTCCGAAGATGATTGTCTGCAATCTCTTCGGTGTCGCGTGCAATGGACGGCTCGCCAAGTTCGGCGTGCCGGGCGCTTCCTCGTCGTATTTCGCCGAGTGGAAAGATTTGTCGGTGGATCGGACGCCGGGCAATCCGCTGCTCGATCCGGCGCAGACACTTTGTCCCGTCAAACCGGACAAGGATGGCATCCCCACCTGCCAGATTGATGAGGTGGAGAAGATGAAGCAGACGATCGTCGGCCTGCTCCAGCCGGCGCGGGTGTTGGACATCCTCCGCAACGCCATCGTGTTCGAGCGCACCGAAAACGGGGTCATCAAGAAAGTGACCCGCTACCAGCAGTTGCGCGTGGCCAACAAGATCGTCGAGCGCGTGGCAGAGACCGATCTTGACCAAGGCATCGCCTGGCACACGCAAGGTTCAGGCAAGAGCCTCTCGATGCTTTTCACCGCCTACAAGCTGCGCGGTCATCCGAAACTTGGCGACCCGACGGTTTACATCGTCGTGGATCGGAAAGACCTCAAAACGCAGATCGGGGACACGTTCGAGGATTGCCTGTTCCCCAATACAACCAAACCGCTCACCATCGGCCAGCTTCGGGAAAAGATTACCAACCGTCCCGCCGAGGTCATCATCACGACCATCCAGAAGTTTCAGGAAATGGATTTCGGCCCGAATGGCAACGTGAAGCCGGACGACCGTGAGAAGGTCATCATCCTGATTGACGAGGCGCACCGCACGCAATACGGCCAGTTCCATTCCGTGCTCAAGGCGGCGTTTCCCAACGCCAAGCGGTTCGCCTTCACCGGCACGCCCATTCCCAAGACGCAAAAGGAATTTGGCGCGGTCAAAGCCGGCAAGGTCGAGGCGTATCTGGATCGATACGACATTGACGATGCCATCAAGGACGAGGCCACCAAGCCGGTCCGCTATGCTTTCGGCCCGACGGAGCTTTGGCTCGACAAGGACAAACTCAAAGCCGGCTACGAGGACATCACCAAAGAATTAAACGAAGAGGAAAAGCAGCAGGTCGAAAAGAAGGTCCAGCCGTGGAAAGAATTTCTAAAAACCGACACACGCATCAAGGCGTTGGCGGCGGACATCGCGAAGGATTTCCGCGAGGTTGTCGAGCCCACCGGGGGGAAGGCGATGGTCGTCACCGTGGACAAGGAGGGTTGCCGCCTTTACCACACGGAACTCCTCAAGCATTTCAATCCGTCCGAGATTGCGGTCGTCATCTCGCACACCGGCAAGGAAGCTGGCGAGAAGTTGTATAACGACCTTAAGGATTTCAACATGGAGGCGGGTGACTTGAAGGCGTTGCTGAAACGCTTCAAGAAACGCATCACGCCGGAGGAGCAGAAGCTCGGCAACAACCTAAAGGTGCTGATCGTTTGCAACATGCTGCTCACGGGGTTCGACGCGCCGATCCTGCAAACGATGTATCTCGACAGCCCGTTGCGCGATCACAACCTCCTTCAAGCCATCGCCCGCACCAATCGCCCGTGGGATGACCCCGTGACTGGCACGAGCAAGCAGTTTGGCCGCCTCGTGGATTACGTCGGCGTGTTCAAGAACTACCAGGAGGCGCTGGCGTACGAACCGGAGGATTTGCCCGAGTTCAAGAGCACGGACGAAATCGCCGCGCTGTTCCCCGGTCTCATCGAAACGGCCATGAAGCCGTTCGAGGGAATCGCACTGGAGGACACTTACGGATGTTCCATCGAAATTGTCCGGCGGCTACAAAAGATTGACCAGACGCAGTTCGAGAAAGGTTTCCGCGACGTGGTGCAGAATTACGAGGCGCTATCACCGCACGCCATACTCGCGAAAGCTGAGGTCCGCGACCGCTACGAATGGCTGCTGACCATCTACCAGGTTTACCTCACGGAGTTCAAACGCTCAGACTTCGACGCCGAGCTTTACGCGGCCAAGACGCGAAAACTCATCCGCGACTGCGCCAAGCTCAAAAGTTTCCTCGGCCACCTGCCGGAAATCGCCATTGACGAGCGCTATCTGGAAAATCTGCGCTTCAGTAAAATGTCCAGCGCGGACAAGGCCGAAAAAATCATCCGCGACATCGAGACGATTATCCGCCGCGAAGAAGCCCGGAATCCCGCCTACGTGGACCTGGATGTTCGCTTGCAGGAGTTGATCGAAAAGAAACGCGACTTGAACGCGGACATCGAGCAAATCCTGCTCGATCTGGAAAAGCTCTACACCGCCGTGGACGAGGTTGGTAATCTGCCGCACCGCATGGGTTTTGCCGATCGCGGACGCTACGACCTGTTCCTCGACATCAAGCACTCCACCGGCTCGGCATTTGACGAAACGAAAGCCCGGCAATTCGTTGACGTGCTGGTCGGCGGACTGCTCAAGGGCCTTTACGCCGGTTGGCAGGAAAGCGAATTGAAGCGCAACGATCTCGTCACTGACATCAAGACGCTGGGCGACGATGACGATTTTGCTTCTCTCGGCATCAGTGAGAACGTGAACCTCGTCGAGACGCTGTTGAAGCGCCTGATTCAACACTACGCCATTGAGTGAACGAACATGGATGCGGCCCTCACCATCATCCGCCGTCCGGTGAAACACGCACGGTTGCGCGTGCGGGAGGATACCAGCGTCCAGTTGATCGTCCCCAATTGCTTCGACCAATCGTTGATTGACAGCCTGCTTCAGAAGAAGGCGAAGTGGATTGCCCGCCATCAGCAGTTCTTCCGGGACCGCGTTTCAGATCGTCGAACGTTTGCGCCCAACAGGATTCCACTTTTTGGCGAAGTCTATCGTTTAGTGCTCGCCCCTGGGCTTGGCCGTGGAGTTGTCGTTGACGAGCCGGCCAAAGAAGTCCGCTCCGGCCGCGACCTGACGCGCGAAGCCGACCTCCGCCGCTGGCAGCGCACGCACGCCCACAATTTCTTGAGCGCCCGCATTGCCGAACTCAGCGCGGCGCACCGCCTGCCGTTTAACCGCCTGTTCATCCGCTCCCAGCGGACCAAGTGGGGAACGTGCTCAGCCAAGCGCAACATCTCGTTGAACTGGCGATTGATCCTGACCCCGAGGCAGGTGATTGACTACGTGATCCTCCACGAGCTGGTTCACACCAAGATTCTGAACCACAGCCACGCGTTCTGGGTTCATCTTCGCGCCATTTGTCCTGATGCCGAAACTGCAATGCGGTGGCTCAGCCAAAGCGGAAGCAAAAGTTGCCCCAAGCGTTGACCTACACTGGTCGGCTTCCACCCTTTGCCTTCACTACACGTCTGGCTCTCAAAGAAGCATCAAACGTTGCCGAGCTTGTCCTCATCCGCGAACTTGAGCGCCGATTCTGCCGTGAATGTAGGTTCGCCCGAATGGATGTGGCTGTTTACGACGAATCCAGCGGTGATGAACAAGTGTTCGACGTCGGCCACTTGCGCTTACGGTTTTCCGTTACCAAGCAAGGCGGGCCAGTCGTTAACGTGCGCTTTAACCCCAGAAGACTGTCTTGTTAAGGTCTTGTCTTCGTAAGCAACGCAATCTCGCCGTCGAGTTGCTGCAAAAGCTGCTGAACAACGAACTGAAAATCCGTTCGAAGAAATCTCTCGGACAGTCCCGCTCCTTCGCCGAAAAGCTGGAAGCCACCATTCGCAAATACCAGAACCGGACGATTGAAGCGGCGCAGGTCATCGCGCAATTGATTGAACTCGCAAAGCAGATGCGCGAAGGCCAGAAGCTTCCGAATCTCCGGCAAGTCCTCGCCATACTTCGCGATGTATTGCTTGTGCTCGATGAGCTTGTCCCGAATGGCTTGCTTCATACAGGCGGCCTTCGGACCGAGTTGCGGCACGCGATCGATCAGCCATTTGGGGTGCTGCTTGAACATCCTATCGACAATGTGAATGAGCGCTTCGTCGCAGGAGAAGAACGTTTTCATGTTGTTTGCTCAAAGTTCTGCAGACTCGAAACCAGGCTGCGGCACTGAGTCGGAAATTCTGTTCGAGACGGCGTTCCACAAGACGATGGCGGACGCTTCGGCGAGGTTGTGCTCGTAACCGAGAATGCTGAGTGACGCTGTGCTGAGAAGGAAATGCTGCGCTTGCCCCACCGGCAATCCGATCCAACGCGCGGCCAGGACGCGTCCGAAGTGGCCATGGGAGAAGAGCGCGATATTTCCATCCAGCGCGCGGAGACGGGCGATGAGGCGGTCAGCGCGCTCGGAAATCCGGGCGGGCGTTTCCCCGCGAGGACAGCCATCCCGAAAAAGATTCCAGTCCGCTCGCCCCTTGCGAATTTCCGCTGAACGCGCTCCTTCGTAGTCGCCGTAATCCCACTCCGCCAGGTCCGGTTCCATTTCGGCCGCCGGACCCAGGCCGGCCAACTGACACGTTCGTTGCGCACGTTGCCGCGGGCTGGTCAGCACCCGGGCAAACTGGATCTCCCGGAGGCGCTGTCCCAGTTCCCGCGCTTCGTTCTCGCCATGCACGGTCAACGGAACATCCGTATGCCCGGTGTGCTGGCCGGAGCGCGACCACTTGGTTTCGCCGTGTCGAATGAGGTAAATGCGGGGGAGCATGTTGTGCCTGTTGTTGCGCTATTGCAAATTCCGAATCTGACGCTCCTCTGCCGGTTTCAGGCGCGGCGGTCATCATGGCATGTTTGCGAAATCATTTTCACCGCGATTGGCACGTTTGTAAACGCTCCTATAATCGCTCCGGCAGCGGCGGCATCGCAATGGTGTGAAATCGTTACGGAAGATTTGCAGTTTGGCAGAGTGCGTCCCGCCTGCCTCGCTTGGCGACTTGCCGGACGAGATTCCCGCCTTTGCAGCCGCCGTCCATCCCACTACTCTTGCAGCATGAAAATCACGGACGCCGTGCGGAAATACGCAGCGGACCGAAGCACCGCCGAGGAAGAGGCGTTGAAGAAGGGGACGGAAGAAAAGTCCCGCGAGTTTACCGAGAAGGGCAGCGAGCTTTATGCGAAGGCGTGAATGATTCCAAGTTTAGCCAGTTGACTGACGCAGCCGATACGCTGAGACTCCCTACGCCACGCGGTTTCGTTATCCGAACGCCACCTTCGCCATTGAACCGCAGCCGACCGAATACGACGAGGCGTTGCAGCACGCCCAAGGCATTTACGATTTCGTCCTAAACCTGCTCCCGATGGAAGCGCGACCATGAAGATAACCCGTTGTTCGCGCGACGGGTGAAGTGGAAGCATTGACCCAAGGCATTCTCGATTCAGGCGTGCTGCCGGCGCACGCCGACCGTGACGCCGCGCACATCGCGCTCGCCACGGTTCACGAAATGGATATCCTTTTGAGTTGGAGCTGCCGGCACATAGCCAATGCATTCATCATAAATTTCCTTTCGTTGTGCCGCGCCCAGCCCACCACCTGGAAACCCAAAAAGTGAGCGGCGTCAGCGCAATCCCGCGGACGTGCCGCGCATCGCGCTGCGCCAGCACTTCGATGACGATCTTCTTTTCTGCTCCAGCGCGCAGCACCGAGTAGATCGGCGGCAAATGCCCATCGAACCGTATATCCACGACGCTGCCGCGCACGGAAACCACGGTGCCTTGGGGTGCTCCAGTCATGGCGCGGCAAAAATGTTGGTGGGTGGTTTTGCCGTCAGCGAATGGCCCGCGCCTTGATGGTCCATCGCGGTATTGACCATGATCATCTCGCTGATGTTTTCGAGGGTCAGGAGGCCGACCATGCGCCCGCCCGCCACGACCGGCATCGTGGCGCGCTGCCGCGCGTGCATCGCGTCAACCGCGCCTTTCAGCGGGGCCGCTTCGTCCACCGTCTCGCGATCGCGGCACATAGCCTCGGTTACGACGGCATCGCGGCGACCCTCCGAAAGCGCCTTAACCAGATCGTTGCGGCGAAGAATGCCGATTGGTTGATCGTTTTCGAGCACGGGGAAATCCTGCTGGGAACCGGCGAGCAATTCAGTCACCGCCTTGGCCAGTGTGTCCTGCGCCGCGAGGGTGCGAAACCGCGTCATCATGGCATCGCGCACGTGCAGACCGGCCAGCGCGGACTGCATCTCAACTATGCCCGCCTCCGCTTGCGCGCCCAGATACACGAAGATGGCGATGAAAATAAGGAACGGATTGTAGAAGAACCCGAAGATGCCAAAGAGGATGGCCATGCCTTGCCCCACATTGGCGGCAATGGCTGTGGCGCGACGCCGTCCAAGGCGCATGGCCAACAGAGCGCGCAAGACGCGACCGCCATCCATCGGGAAGGCCGGCAGGAGATTGAAGGCGACTAGGAACAGGTTCAGCACTATCAGTCGTTGCCAGAAGGAGCCGCCGGTCACGCTGATTTCCTCCACGGGAGTGAAGCCGCCCGTCGCCGCCAGTCCGACCAACAGGATGGCCGCGATGACCACGTTCACCGCGGGTCCGGCCAGCGCGACCCAGAATTCCTGCATCGGTTTCTCCGGCATCTTCTCCAGGCGCGCAATGCCTCCAATGGGCAGCAGGGTGATGTCGCGCGGCTGGATGCCGTAGCGACGCGCCATCAAGGCGTGACCCAGTTCATGCAGCACCACGCAGCCAAACAAGGCAACGATGAAGGCGACGCCTCGCAGTGCGGCGTCAACATTATGAGTGGCGCGCCAGTAATAGAACCCCAGAAAGGCGAGCAGCAGCAGAAACGTGAAGTGCAGATAAACGTCGATACCGAGCAGTTTGCCGAGTTTGAGAGACCATTTCATAAAGGAACAACTTTCGATAGGGACGGACGCCTTGCCTCGCGGTCCGAGACGACCGTTCCCAAATTCTCTGCGCTGGCCTTACCATTCATGATTCCAGAAGGCCGCTGGTTAAGCGACGAAGCCACGAGGCGCATGAACGCTTCGTGGTATCGTCCCGCTGACACGCTAGGCCGTGGGCTGGCCGTTGCCTACGGGGTGTTCACCCCACATCACGGCCGACAAGCGCTGATTCGATGCATTCGAAATGACTACCGCGGCGCGAGTAATTGCCCCGTGCGACGATCCGTAAAAACAGGCAAAGCTGACCATCCGGACCACGCAACGCAGCCGGATTCAAAACACCTTCGGCTTCCATTGGATTGCTCAATCATCTCATCAATTGCAATGCCAAGGGTGTCCCGGAGTTTTCTAATCCCGTAGGCATCGAGCGATGCTTTGCTTTCGGCCAGCGTGCCATCCAGATCGAAAACAATGAGTTTTTTCATGGATAGATTCTTCTTTCGACATTCTCGTCGCAAAACCTCTCAGATTCTTAGATCAATCAAATCCGAAATTCGAAGGTCGGAATTCGAAACAAATTCGAAAGACCAAAACTCAAATGCTCAAAACGAGCAGGGCCTTTCCACGAA
>ORJL011180812.1_pt1 | contig 28252 bp, 24 predicted proteins | sample 1779941 | NCBI WGS metagenome assembly ORJL01 (sample SAMEA104232317, study PRJEB22302) | groundwater metagenome | biome: forest; feature: aquifer; material: groundwater | place: USA | collected 2011-08-07 | depth 5.8 m
CCGGGTGGTCAAAGACATCATGAATGTACTTCATGAAACGACTATAGCCGCTTCTAAAGTAACTTGCTATGTATATCTGCTTCATTTGGACTCCTTATTATCACTTCCTAAAGAGTCCAATATGTTTCTGAACCTTTGCAACTTCATCCCGATGAAAATCGGGACCCAGGTTAACCCAACAATGTTTTGACCTTACTATTTTATTCCTACTTCTTGGGATGCTTGACCTCCCGTCTTAATTAATCCGGATATGGCGTGTGGGCGAAAAGCCCTCGACATGTTATAATCAATTCTAGTATAGCTATGCTGATTGCTTTATTGTAGTAGGAATTGAATCTGTTTTTGGGCATTCTACAAAAATAGCTATTACTCAGGATATTGTGTTACACGACATAATTACAAATAGCGTTCTGGTCGCATCAATCCTTTCCTGGGCGTTGGCGCAGTTATCTAAAACCATTGTCGCATTCTTACAGGGGAAGGGGTTGCGCTTACAATATTTGTTCGGCAGCGGCGGCATGCCCAGCTCACACTCGGCATTTGTCAGCGGATTAGCCACTTCGGTTGCCGTTATCGATGGTATTGGGTCGGCGGCGTTTGCCATCAGCTTTGTTGTGGCTTTGATCGTCATGTATGACGCCGCCGGGGTTCGGCAATCGGTAAGCAGGCAATCAAGGGTTCTAAATCACATTGTAAGAGAACTCAGGCTAGGGCGGCACGTTACCGATCTTGAAGCCGATTTGCGTGAATTGGTAGGCCATACGCCTTTTCAGGTTTTTGCCGGCTCTGCTTTGGGTATCGTTGTCGCCTTGCTCTGGGTTACGATTGCGGGCCCTTAAAAAAACAGGCGCTGAAGCTTATCTTTCTGATAAAGCGAATATAGTATGGAAAGCGAAACACAAATATGAAAATCGGACTCTTTACAGATACCTATGTTCCCGAGGTAAACGGGGTTGTCACCGTCGTCAAGACGATGGCGCGGGAACTAAGGAAAGAAGGCCACGAGGTCTTTATTTTCTGCCCCAGTCATCCAGATGCACCCGCCTCTGAGGCGGGAGTCTACCGTTTCCGTTCCATCAAATTTCTCCCTTATAAGGGTATGAGAGTGGCGATTCCCTACAACAGAAAGGCTGCCAGGATTATTCCAACACTGGACATTATTCATTCAAATGGCCCCGGCTCCATCGGACTCATGGCTCTGCGGGTTTCTAAAAAATACCATATACCTCATGTCCATACTTACCATACCCTCTTTATGGATTACCGGAAATATCTACCCTGGATAATCCGCCCCACCAGGGGCATGATAAGATTGGCAAGCCGGATGATATGCAACAGGTGTGACGCAATCATCGCCCCATCCAATCAAATGAAGAAAGAGCTGGAAAGCTATGGCGTGACCCGTCCCATCTATGCGCTTCCATTTGGAGTAGATGAGGAGGAATTCTCGCACGAAATTAGGTGGAATGTCAGAAAGGAACTCGACCTTCCGACCGGTGACCTGTTGCTTTATGTGGGCAGACTTGGGCTGGAGAAGAACCTCGATTTTCTTTTACGGAGTTTTAAACGGCTTCTCACCATACGGCCCGAAGCCAGATTAATCATCGCGGGGGATGGCCCCCAGCGCGAGTTCCTGGGGAAATATGCTGTGGAATTAGGCGTTACCCCATCTGTTACATTCATCGGTTATTTAAAACGGCCTGACCTCGTCGACCTTTATAAACAAGCTCTCTTTGTCTTTCCTTCCAAGTCAGAGACCCAGGGGCTTGTCATAGTGGAGGCGATGATGGCTGGAGCCGCGGTAGTAGCCATAGGCATTATGGGGCCGCGGGATATTATTAGCTCCGGTGAGACTGGAATTCTGGTAGGTGATGATGAAAATGAATTTGCCCAGGCCGTTAACAAGCTCCTCCGAGACGATAATGAGCGGCTGAGGATAGGTAAGGCCGCCCATGAGTGGGCACGTTCGCAAAGCTCCCAGGTGTCTACAAAGAGGCTGCTGGAAATCTACTCCCTCTGCATATCCAGCAGGCAAGCCAAATCCAGAAAAACTAAGAAGGAAAGCTAGAAGGGTTAACGCCTCTTCGAGAAGAAAAGGATACGTCACGTTTCTTGACAACAGCGTATTGCGTTGCTAGTATGAATTGATTTTATATTCAGCCTGTGAGCGACTTATTAGATGACGAGTTTTTTAAGTAAAATAGATAGCCTCTCAGACTTAAAGCTCTTAAAACCAGAGGAGCTTGACCCATTAGCTGCTGAAATCAGAGAAAAACTGGTTGACATAGTTTCTACTAACGGCGGTCACCTGGCCTCCAATCTTGGTGTGGTTGAGCTGACCATCGCCCTGCACAGGGTGTTCAATAGTCCCCGGGATAAAATTGTCTGGGACGTGGGGCACCAGGCTTACACTCATAAACTGCTCACCGGCAGGAAAGCTCTTTTTGCTACTCTCCGTCAGTACGGTGGGCTATCCGGTTTCACCTCCCGCAGTGAGAGTGAGCATGACCCCTTCGGCGCCGGCCATGCCAGCACTTCGGTCTCCGCAGCCCTCGGCATGGCTATTGCCCGTGACCTGGCTAAAGATAACTATCATGTCGTGGCTGTCATCGGTGATGGGGCAATCACCGGCGGCATGGCTCTTGAGGCGCTTAATCAGGCCGGTCATCTAGGTTCCAGGCTTATCGTCATCCTGAATGATAACGGGATGTCAATCTCGCCCACCGTGGGCGCTCTGGCTAAGTTGATGGGGAAGGTACGCTTCGACCACCGTTACCGCACGGCTAAAGAGAGAAGCTGGCGGCTCTTAAAGCACCTGCCCCTTAGCAGCCGGCTGTACCAATTAGTCCGAAGGGTCGAGAGTGGCATCAAAGGCTTTGTGATGCCCACTACACTTTGGGAGGAGCTTGGCTTCACCTACCTGGGGCCTGTCGATGGGCATAACATTCGAGATCTTGAGAACGCCCTGGCTCAGGCTCGGGAATATACTTTGAGACCAGTCTTGATTCATGTTTTTACCACCAAAGGTAAGGGGTATCTCCCTGCGGAGGGGAATGCCGTTTACTTTCACGGCGTTTCGGCCAAGAGCGCTGCTGCCAGGGCAGTGCCGACTTATAGTGAAATATTCGCTCAAACCATGCTTCGTCTGGCTCGTGAGAATCCAAAACTGCTTGTGATTACACCTGCCATGCCGGAGGGGAATTGTTTGACAGAGGTTCAGGCTCAGTTCCCGGAACGCGTCTTTGATGTCGGCATCTGCGAGCAGCACGCCGTTACCTTTGCCGCCGGTCTGGCTACTCAGGGCTACATACCAGTCATCGCTATCTATTCTACTTTTTTGCAGCGCGCCTTCGACCAGATTATCCACGATGTTTGTCTCCAGGACTTGCCTATGGTGTTCGCTATCGACCGTGGCGGCATAGTCGGTGATGACGGCAAAACCCACCAGGGAGCTTTCGACCTCTCTTATCTGACATTGATTCCTAATCTGATTGTCGCGGCGCCTAAAGACGAAAACGAGCTTCAACATCTGCTTTACACCGCCGTAGAATCAGGGCGCATTATGGCAGTCAGATACCCTCGCGCTGCCGGCCTGGGAGTGGAATTGGATAAGGAATTGCACTCTATTCCCATCGGCAAAGGCGAGATACTAAGGTACGGAGATGATGTAGCCATACTGGCTATCGGGGCTACAGTGGCGCCGGCTCTGGAAGCCGCACGCGAATTAGCTTTAAAGGGTATTAAAGCCACCGTGGTTAATGCCCGGTTCGCCAAACCGCTGGATACGGAACTGATACTGGACCTGCTGAGCCGTATTAAACGGGTGGTTACCATTGAGGAGAACGCTCTCAGTGGCGGCTTCGGCAGCGGGGTTAACGGCTTGATTCAGGAATCCGGTATCGATGTTGTTCAAGTGAAAAACATCGGTCTGCCCGATGAGTTTATCGAGCATGGCAGCCAGGCCGTCCTGCGCCGCAAATACGGCCTTGACGTCAAAGGTATTACAGAACAGATATTGTCCCTGTTCCCTGTGGCCGAATCTAAAGCCTTAATATCAGTCCCAAAGGCGGAAAAATGGAAAAATTAACAATCAGGGATATTAATGTCAACGGTAAAAAGGTGTTGGTTAGAGTTGACTTCAATGTCCCATTGGATGAAAAGACACAGGTAATCGGAGACGATAGCCGCATTCGCGCGGCATTGCCGACTATTCAATATCTGCTTGACCGCAACGCCAGGATTATGCTCTGCTCTCACCTCGGCAGGCCGGATGGGAAAGTCGTGGAGAGCATGCGGCTGGGCGTGGTTGGCCGCCGCCTGTCAGAGTTGCTTGGCTTGCCCGTTAAAATCGCGCGGGATTGCATCGGACCTGAAGTTGAGAAGATGGCGGCTGGTTTGAAGAACGGCGATGTTTTGCTTCTGGAGAACCTCCGTTTTTATGCTGAGGAAGAGGAAAATGGCGCCGGCTTTGCTAAAGCCCTGGCCGGCCTGGCGGATATTTATGTAGATGATGCCTTCGGTACGGCTCACCGCAAACACGCTTCCATAACGGGAGTCACTAAATTTCTGCCCTCGGTAGCCGGCTTTTTGATGGAGCAGGAACTTCAACATCTGGGTGGCATCGTGGAAAACCCGGTACATCCATTCGGCGGGCTGTTCGGCGGAGCAAAGGTGAGTGATAAGGTGGCCTTGCTGGAAAACATTATGGGCAAGGTGGATTTTCTTTTCATCGGCGGCGGTATGGCGGCTACCTTCCTCAAAGTTAAATCTATCGAGGTTGGTAAGTCATTGATTGAAGAAGACAGGCTTGAGACTGCCGCAAAATTGATGGAAATGGCGAAAAACAATAAAGTGAACCTTATGCTGCCTGTGGATGTCGTGGTCGCGACCGAAATCAGCCCTGCTGCTAAAGGAGTGATTGTTCCCGTAGAAAATATCCTCGCTAACCAGCGTATCGTCGATATCGGCCCGCGCACTATTGAGAATTTCCTGGCAAAATTGAGTACCTGCAAGACAATATTCTGGAATGGGACGATGGGTATTTCCGAGATACCTCAATTTGCCCAGGGGACTCTGGCCTTGGTCACATTATTAGCCAGTCTTAAGGCAACCACGGTTATCGGAGGAGGTTCCACCAGTGAGGTGGTGACCAATATGGGATTGGCGGATAAAATGACCTTTGTCTCCACCGGCGGCGGCGCCTCACTGATGCTGCTTGGCGGGCAAAAACTGCCCGGGGTGGAGGCGTTGCTGGATAAAGGCGCGCCAATTGCATTGAAAAAATGAATAATCAAGAACTGATAAAATCGCTCTCGATACCGTCGTCTAGTAAGATTGTCTTGCTGGTTATTGATGGTCTGGGCGGTCTGCCTAATCCCAAAACGGGCAAGACGGAATTGGAGACGGCGAAGAAGCCGAACCTGGATAAACTGGCTGCTGAAGGTGTCTGCGGTCTTTCTGACCCTGTCGGCCCGGGCATAACCCCCGGCAGCGCTCCCGGTCATCTGGCTTTGTTCGGTTACGACCCGGTTGCCTGCAATATTGGCCGGGGGGCTTTGGAGGCGGTCGGTATAGATTTCGACCTGCGGCCGGGGGATGTGGCGGCCCGGGGCAACTTCTGCACGGTGGATAAAGCTGGTAATGTTACAGACAGGCGGGCGGGGCGTATCCCCACCGAGAAATGCGCCGAGCTTTGTCGGTTGTTGGACGGGCAGGTGATAGACGGGGTCAAGATTTTTGTGCTGCCTGTGATAGATTACCGATTTATCCTCGTTTTCCGGGGAGAAAACCTCTCGCCGGAGCTTAATGATACCGACTCTCAGCAGACAGACGTGCCTCCCCTAGCGGTTGTAGCTCAAAGTCCGGATGCGGAGAGGACAGCCGGCATTGCCAATAAATTTATCGCTAAAGCTAAAGTGATTCTGGCAAATCAGCACCCGGCCAATATGATGCTCCTGCGTGGCTTTTCAGAGCGGCCTCATTTCCCATCTATGGAAGAGATTTACAAGCTCAAGCCGGCTGCCATCGCTGCCTATCCTATGTACCGCGGGCTGGCCAGGCTGGTGGGTATGGAAGTCCTTGAGACTGGTTCTAAAATCAAAGATGAATTCAAGACGCTGACAGAGCGATACGCTGATTATGACTTTATCTTTATGCATATTAAAGGTGGCGATTCCGCCGGTGAGGACGGCGACTTCGATAGGAAGGTTGCCGTTATCGAGGAACTGGACACTTTCCTGCCGCAACTGACATCGCTCAATCCTGATGTCATTATGGTTACCGGCGACCATTCCACGCCGGCCCTGATGAAAGGGCATAGCTGGCACCCGGTTCCGGCGCTCATTTGGGGGAAGTATTGCCGTGCCGATAAGGTGACTCAGTTCGGTGAATCATACTGCCTTTCCGGCGGACTGGGTAGACTATCCGCCACTCAGCTTATGCCCCTGGCCATGGCTAATGCTCTCAAGCTGAATAAATTCGGAGCGTAGGGGACGAAAATCCCCCTAATCCCCCTTTTATAAAGGGGGAGGATTACGCGAAAAGTAACCAATTGGCATCTCCCTTTAGTAAAGGGAGAATGAGAGGAATTTTAAAGCTAAGTAGGAGACCAAATGCGGATTCCCATGATTGCAGGCAACTGGAAAATGAATACCACTGTCGCTGAGGCGGTGGCGTTGGTTAAAGAGATGCGGGGCGGGCTTGATGAGGTAGCTAATGTTGAGAAGGTGGTCTGTCCTCCCTTTGTGGCTCTGCAAGCCGTCAGAGACCTGCTGAAAGGAGCCTCAATCAAGCTGGGGGCGCAGAACTTATACTTTGAAGAGAAAGGCGCTTATACAGGTGAAATTTCTCCTTTGATGCTTGCTGGACTGTGTGAGTATGTCATCATTGGCCACTCAGAGCGGCGGCAATACTTCAATGAGACCGGTGAGATTGTCAATAAAAAGATTAAAGCCGCCCTCAAGGCTGGCTTAAAGCCCATCTTGTGCATCGGGGAAAAGCTGGAAGAAAACGAAGCCGGCAAAACCGAAGAGGTAGTTACCGGTCAGCTAAAATCGTCTCTTGCTGGCATAAGTTATACCCCCAATCTGGTCATCGCCTACGAACCAATCTGGGCTATCGGCACTGGTAAAGCAGCTACCAGCCGGCAGGCTAATGATACCATCGGCCTTATCCGCCGTACTGTCTCAGGTTTGTATGGCAGAGAAGCTGCCAGCGAGGTGCGGATTCTCTATGGTGGCAGCGTTAATGCCGCCAACACTACCGAGCTGATGAAGCAGCCTGAGATTGACGGCGCCCTGGTCGGCGGTGCGAGCCTCAAAGCCTCTGATTTCCTGAGCATAGTTAAGCAGACTTCGGCAATCTCAAAATGAATCCGGTCGTTTCAATAATCGGTCCCACGGCTTCAGGCAAGAGCCATCTGGCCCTTCGCCTGGCTCAACGATTTAATGGCGAGATAGTCAGCGCCGATAGCCGGCAGGTCTACCGTTACATGGACATAGGCACTGCCAAGCCCAGCCGCTTGGAGATGTCTCTCGTTCCTCATCATATGATTGACATAATCAATCCGAATGAAGATTTCAGCCTTGCCCAGTATCAGCAGTTGGCTTACCGGGCGATTAATGATATCCAGCAACGCCATAAAATACCCTTGCTGGTTGGCGGCACGGGGCAATACCTCTGGGCGGTGGTGGAAGGGTGGGTGATACCGGCAGTTACCCCCGACCTTGAGTTCAGGCAGGTGCTGGAGAGTAGGGTGGTGAGGGGTGGGGGGGAACAGCTTTATCAGGAGCTGGCACAAGTCGACCCGGCGGCGGCTCAGAGGATTGACCGCCGCAATGTGCGCCGGGTAATAAGGGCGTTAGAGATAGCGAACTCAGGGAGTCCCTCTAAACTGTCACAGGCTAAAGTAGCCCCTCCTTTTAGCACCTTGCTGATAGGTCTCACCACGGAGAGAAAAGAGCTGTACCGCCGCATTGACGAGCGCGTGGACAAGATGATAGAGCTTGGCCTGGTTGATGAGGTTAAAAGGCTGCTTGCCATGGGCTACGGTATGGAACTGCCGTCTATGTCAGGCATCGGCTACAAGCAAATCATTTTGCATCTAAAAGGTGACCTGACTTTAGCCGAGGCTACCAGGCAGATTAAGACCGAGACCCACCGCCTCGTCCGCCGTCAGTATAACTGGTTCAGATTGAAAGACGACCGGATAAAGTGGCTTGATATACAGGATAGTAAAGCCGAGTCTGAAATCGAGGCGCTGGTGACGGGGTTCATAAAATGATACGGTTACCATACCGACGAAAGTCGGTATCCAGTATCGTTAAGTCTGCTGTCACAGATGTTTCTGGATTCCGTGTCAAGCACGGAATGGACATCAGCTATTCCCAACCAGAAATACCTACTTCTTCACATCCCACTTGGCCAGGTATTGAGTCTTCGCCAGCGTCGAACCCCGCTGGATTTCCTCACGGATGCGGTTTTCTTTCTCGTTGACGTCGATGGCCCTGTTGGCCATTTCCATCGCCATAGCTCCCGGCACCACCACCACACCGCTCTCGTCACCGATAATCCAATCGCCCGGCTCTACCTTTCTGTTGCAGACCTCAATGGGGGCGTTGATTTCGCCGAAGCCCTTTGGCTCTCCGGCGGTGGGCGTGAAATGGCGGGCGAACAGAGGGAACTTCAGCTTGCGGATGTCATCGATGTCACGGACAGCCCCGTCAATGATTACCCCGACAATTCCCATTGTTATGCAGCTATTGGTGGCCAGTTCGCCCCAGACTGCCGTCTGTCCCGCGCAGGCGTCGATGACCAGCACATCGCCCTTCTTGCACCTGTCGATAGCCTGAACCGGTGCACTCCAGTCTCCGTCATAAGTCCTGACAGTTACGGCCGGCCCGGCGAATTTCATCTTGCCCGGTTCACCCACCCAGACCGGCGTCAAGCCTCTCAGTTCTCCCGTCCTGTGCATGGCGTCACTGATATTGGCCGTGCTCACCTTCATAAACGCTTCCGCGATGTGCTCTTTGTCGTATTTGATAAACTCCTTGCTGGCAATAGGCTTGCCTGTCTTCAGGGATTTCACGATTGCCCTGGCGTATTCCTCCGGGCTTTTTGCTTTATAGAGCGAACCGCCGACAATAATAATGTCCGCCCCGGCTTCCCAGGCCAGCACAGCCGTTTCACTGTTCAAGCCACCAGCGGCCGAAATCTTAGCCTTGGTGAGCACCTTTGCTATTTTTTTTACCAAATCAATTGGTTTGATGCCGAGCACCTGCTGGTCAAGCCCGACGTGGATATTCACGATGTCGATGCCCATTTTTTCCAGCTCTACGGCGCGCTCTGCCGGGTCTTTGACAGAAATCAGGTCGGCGGCAACCTTAACCCCGTACTTCTTGCCGGCAAGTATCGCCTCCGAGATGCAGGAATCAGGTGAGACCCCCAGAATGAAGACAACATTGGCTCCTGCCTTGGCTGCCATTTCCACCTCGGTCGCCCCGGCATCCATTACTTTCATATCGGCGCAAATGGTGTGGCCGGGGAACTTCTTGCGCAGCTCGCGGATAGCGTTCATACCTTCGGATTTAATCAATGGAGTGCCGGCTTCAATCCACGCCTTCGAGATGTCCCCGTCGGTCTCGTCCAGGATGCCTTTTACAGCCTCCTCGGCTATCTGGATAGCCGTGGGCAGGTTGAGTAAATCCAGAGCTATCTGTATTGGCGGGAGGCTGGCTATTTTATTTTTTTCAGTGACAGTCTTTTTGTTATTTACCTGTGTCATTTTCAGTTCTCCTTTTCCGTATTTGTCGGTTATTCAAGAATTACACAATCCAGTAGCCTGGGCTTGCCTATTTTCACAACCAGCGATACCAAGGCCGGAGGTTTCACCTCATTCAGTTCCACTAAAGTTTCATTATCAGCGATGCTGACATAATCTATCGTTGCCAGCGGCTGTTTCTTAATAAGCTCAGTCATTTTCCGGCGTATTTTTTCGGCGTCCCTTTCCCCTTCTGAGTATAATTTTTCGGCCAGCTTCAATGACTGGTAGAGGACTGGGGCTGCCTTGCGCTCATCGGGTGTGAGGTAGGTGTTGCGGCTGCTCATTGCCAGTCCGTCCGGCTCGCGCACGGTGGGACAGATAACTATCTCGACGTTCATGTTCAAATCAGAGACGAACTTCTTGATGACAGCGCATTGCTGGGCGTCCTTCTGTCCGAAATAGGACCTCGTTGGCTGCATGATGTTAAATATCTTTGTAACCACCGTGGAGACTCCCCTGAAATGACCCGGGCGGACAGCTCCTTCCAGCCGTTCTGTTACCTTTTCCACGTCTACCCAGGTGCTGTAGTTGTGGGGATACATTTCACTGACCGAGGGCATAAAGACGAAGTCAGTTCCCTCATCCTCTAACATCTTTAAGTCGCGTGGGAAATCCGTCGGGTAGCTGGCAAGGTCTTCCTTCGGGCCGAACTGGGTGGGGTTAACGAAGATACTGGACATGACGGTCGGGTTCTCGGCCCTGGCTCGTTTCACTAATGAAAGATGCCCCTCGTGGAGATAGCCTAAAGTGGCGAATAAGCCGACATCTCCCTTGATTTCACGGCGGACTTTCTTCATCTCAGCTATGGTTTCAATGACTTTCATATTCGCTTTCGGCTAAATCACTACTGTATCGGCTTTAATATCGTGTCCGATTCTCTTGATGGCGTTCTTCTCATCTACATAAACCAGTTTAGGATGGCATTTGTGGGCCTCCGCATCATCCAGATGGGCGTAGGCGAGGATAATAACTATATCGCCTTTGATGACCAGTCTGGCCGCTGCCCCGTTAAGGCAAATTTCACCCTTTTCGCCCTGGATGGCGTAGGTGGTGAACCGGGCGCCGCTGTTAACATTCAGCACATCCACCTGCTCGTAAGGCAGGATGTCGGAGGCTTCCATCAGCTTCTTGTCGATGGTGATGCTGCCTTCGTAGTTAATATTGGCTTCGGTAACCCGGGCGCGGTGGATTTTGCTTTTCAGCATTGCTCTCATTTAGACTCTCCCATTTTCTTAGCTTTTTTTACAATCCCTTCGACAGACTCAGGACAGATAGGTTCTTTTAAGATTTCCTCAAGCTCACTTGCCTGCTGTTTGTTTATTTTCCCTTTAGCAAGAGCCACGGGAATGGTCTGCCGTCCCAGCTCTCGATAGGTGGACAGAACGGCTGGGTCAACCTTATCCAGAGCCTTGAGGTGTTTTTTTACTGTTCCGGCATCACCCCTCGCAATTGGCCCGGTAAGGCACCCCGGTATCCCAACGTTCTCGATGTTATTGATCGTTCCCTTCAGTAAGGGCATCAGGGCTTTGGTGGCCTCCTCAGCCGGGATGCCGAAGGTTTGCCAGAGGTCGGTAGCCAGTTTGACCAGGGTAACCAGGTAGTTGGATGTAATCACCGCGGCGGCATGGTAAATCACCTTGTCGCTTGCCTTTAGCTCTATGCATCGGCCATTCAGGGCGGCGGCCATATCTTTAAGGGTGCTCAGCAGCGGCTCTTCAGCTTCGATGGCGAAGGTCGAGCCAGGGAGATTATCGATGGCCTGTTTGACGCTGGCGAATGTCTGCAAGGGGTGAAAAGCGCCGACTTTGGCGCCCATCTTTCGGGCTGGCTCAAGGGTCTCGGTTGAATCCGCTCCGCTGCAATGGACAACGCTTTGCCCTTTATGCCAGCGTACTTCTGAGGCGACCAGGGGAATGGCTGCGTCCGGGGTAGTGATAAAAACAAGCTCGGCGGCATCGGCGACAGCCTGATTATTACTGACGGACAGGTCCGGCCTGGACGGACAGATTTCCTTAGCCAATTGGTCTGCCGAAGTCCTGGTGCGGCTGGAGACGGCAACTACAGGGTATCCTCTGGCACTCAAACCGATAGCCAGGGCAGTGCCCACGATTCCCGCTCCGATGAATCCCACTTTAATCATTTAACACGTTTCCAAAAACAAAAGAAACAAAGAACCTTCTATGGCACGGCCATAGAAGGTTCAATAATCAACCCTATTTTTACCGTCTCGGTCGTGTCCGATCCAAGCGTGCATAATCCCTTTTCTATTCTACTAAAGCTCACCGTCCTTCCTCGGAAGGATCGATTGCTCATCAAGCGTCTACACTATAGCAAACCTCAGTTGGTTTGTCAATATTTTGTGCCTGGGGTTCTCCAATCTTGTTTGTTAATCCCTTATTACTTTAATTTAGGCATTTTAGGTGTTATACGTGGTGTTCGTGGGGTGATTCGCGGTGTGCGCTGTGATATGCGAGGTTGTCTTGGTGTGATGCGAGGGGTGTTAGGAGTTATTCTTGGTGTGTCAGCCATGTTTCTCCTCCTGACTTATTCACTTAGTCTATCACATCTATTGAAATTGAGTAAGAACCAAAAAAGGGACGGGTCTCCTATCCTAAGGCCTTATCCAACTCACTCTCAAGGTGTCCTGACTTTACGCCGGAATCTAAAATCGACCAGGGCAACTTCTCCGATGTGTCCCATTTCTGGTTGAGATAAGAATCAATGTCCAGCCCGCATTTATCCATAACCTTGCGCCAGCCGGGCAGCGATACCTCTTCTATCCCGGCTATCGCCTCAGCCAGCCGGGCGTCGCCCCGGGCCAGCACCCCCTGAACCTGGCTCCAGGGAATGCTTTCCGTTTTAAGTTCGATTCCTTTCGGGGTTAGCAGGCTGGTGAGACGGGCAAAGCGGCGTTTCAGGGTGGTCAGGTCTGCCATCGGCAGCCACTGGAAGGGCGTTCCTGCCTTGGGCACAAATGGGGCGATGCTCAGCGTTATGCGGCAGTTGGTTTTCTGTCTATCCAGCACAGCCTTGCACTTAAGAACCAGATCGACTATTTCTTCGATATCCTCGTCGGTCTCGGTGGGCAGCCCAATCATGAAGTAGAGCTTGAGTTGTTTGATGCCCTGCCCGGCTACCAGTTCCATTGCCTTCAGGATATCGTCCTCGGAGATGTTTTTTTTGATTACCTGGCGCAGTCGCTGTGAGCCTGCCTCAGGTGCCAGGGCAATCGTCCTTGCTCCGCCTTTGACCATTTCCTGGAGGGCGATGGTGGGGAGGGGTTTTATGCGTAGAGAGCTGATAGATAGCTCAGCCCCCATCTCCTGCAATTTTGTCAATAGCTCTTCGAAGCGGGGGTGGTCGGGAACTGCCGGCCCCACCAGCCCGAGCCGCTTTCTTTGTTTGAGTCCCTCTTCAGCTTGGGCAAGCAGACTGTCTACGGAACGGTAGCGCATCGGGCTGAAGGTGGTGCTGACCATGCAAAAGCGGCAGCCCCAGGCGCAGCCCCGCTCCACCTCTATGAGGTAGAGGTCTCCTAGCTCGGTATCCGGGGTGAGGACAACGGAGTGGGTGGGGAAGTCATCCAGGTTTTTTGCCCACTGGCGGGCGACGGGCGAGCCCGTGTTAAGCTGAGGCACGTAAACGCCAGGCAGGCCGGCAAGGGATATCAGCAGATCCTCACGTTTTTTAGAGATGCCTTCGGTCAGCAAGGGCAGCATGGCCGGCAGTATCGCCTCCGCCTCGCCGATGCAAAGGCAGTCGAAGAATGGGGAGAGGGGCATCGGGTTGGCGGTGATGCAGGGGCCGCCGGCGATGACTAGCGGGTGGCTCTCATTCCGGTCTTTAGCGTAGAGCGGGATTCCGCCGGCTTTGAGAATCTGCGCCACATTAAAGTAGTCAAGCTCGTAGCTGATAGAGAAAGCGATGACGGCAAAATCGGTCAGCGGCACCTGGGATTCCACGCTGAGGGGCTTTACGCGTTGTGTCCAGTCTTCTTTTTCCCAGAAGGCTCTTTCACAGACGATATTCGGATAGCTGTTCAACAGGCTGTAGATGGCCTGAATGCCCAGGTTGGACATGCCGATGTAATAGGAGTTCGGGTAGATGAGGGCAACAGGCAGCCTGCCCCCCCAGTCCTTGATGATGGTACCCGTTTCGCGGGAAAGCTGTTGCCTGGCGTCTTCGGACTTATCTTTACTCACAGATTAATAGTAACAGTTTCTGATGTGTCGTGTCATTCCCGCGAAAGCGGGAATCTACTAATCAGGCCGGAATGACGGCTGCCGGGATACGGTCGACGCTAAATCCAATTATTTTCGGCGAAGCTGAAAGACATAGAAAGTTTCCCCTTCAATTTCGGTGTTCTTAGCAGATTCTGCGGAATACCCGACGGCTTGGCATGGTAGATAGAGGCATTCATAATAATCGCTGGTTGGAGCCTTGAAAAATGATTTGTTGGAACAGAAGGGACATGTAAATAGTTTAACTCCGTTATCCTTTTTCTCAAGTCTAACTTGGCTGATTTTCTGGTAGGTATAGCTTATCCAAGGTTTGCTAGTGATTTGAGGGAGCTCATTGCCACAAAAATTGCAGCGAGTAGAATTTGACCCCACTGGGTTCCCGCAATTAGGACATTTGTTGTCTGGCATATTATGGCTCCTCGGCTTTTACCCCTTATAAATCCGCACCCGTCGTTTGGGTTCTTTGCCGGTGCTCTGGGAGGCGAGGTCATTTCTCTCGGCGACCAGGTGCTGGAGGCGGCGGATATAGGCGCTCTGGGGGCTGAGTTCCACCGTTTCCTCTCCCTCTTTTACCATATTGACGGCATCCTGGGCTTCATCCAGGGCGACTGTGTAAGAGTCCGCCCGGTCGGGTTTTTCCGCCCTGTTATCCGGATGACGGCTGATAGAGTTTAAAAACTGCTTGACCTGGGCCGGCGTGCTGCTTCTCAGCACATAGACCGGTACATTAGCAGCTTCAGCCTCTCTGACCTTCTGGGGCTTGCGGCGGTAATGGTGTTTGGACGTGACAAACAGGTTAGCCTCGGCCAGATTATCAACAATGGTCACCGGGGACCCTGACTCTTTGGTCATCGAATCGAATCTGTCCCGGTTGACCCCGAAGAGAAAGAGCTTTTGCCGGCTCACTTCTTTCGCGGTCTCTTTAGCTTTAGCAGGCTGTTTCCCAACGTATATTCTGGGACTGCTTGTTTGCTCCCGGCTGGCTGCCAGCGGAGCAACGTTCTCTCTTTTCACCTCACCGGTCTCGTCTACAGAGCGGATTTCGACGGGCAGAGGTTCACCCCGCAGGATGGCATCGACTGCCTCGCCGACGTCCGGGTGAATAGCCACCTTATCCCAGCTCTGAATTTCGACGACTATATCAAAGGTAGGCTTGGATGTGCGCTCCAGGATTGCTTTCTGTGTGCCCCGCCGTTTGGCTTCTTCATCACCCAGGGTGACGCTCTGGATGCCGCCGATGAGGTCGGACAGGGTCGGGTTCATAATCAGGTTCTCCAGCGCAATGCCGTGGGCGGTGCCGATAAGCTGAACACCACGCTCGGCGATAGTCCGCGCCGCCTGGGCTTCAAGCTCGGTGCCAATCTCATCGATAACGATGACTTCAGGCATGTGGTTTTCCACGGCTTCAATCATGACTGCGTGCTGGTTGCTGGGGGTGGCTACCTGCATCCGGCGGGCGTGACCGATGCCCGGGTGGGGAATATCACCGTCTCCGGCGATTTCATTCGAGGTATCGACGATAATAACCCGCTTTTTGAAGTCATCGGCAAGCACCCGGGCTACCTCACGGAGCATGGTAGTCTTTCCAACCCCGGGCTTGCCCAGCAGCAGGACGCTTTTTCCTGACTCGATGAGGTCTTCAATCACTCTGATGGTGCCGGTGACCGCCCTGCCCACGCGGCAGGTAAGTCCGACGATGCGCCCCCGCCGGTTGCGGATAGCCGAGATGCGGTGTAGGGTGCGGGCGATGCCGGCTCGGTTGTCATCACCGAAGTTGCCGATGCGCGAGACCACGTACTCGATGTCCTGCTCGGTCAGCTCCTGGGAACTGAGAACCATCTCCCGCTGGGGGAAACGGGCTTCCGGCAGCCGTCCCAGGTCTAAAACAATCTCCAGCAGATCGCGGAGATCCTCTTGTTGATGCAGAGTCTGTTGCAGGTGCGGGGGGAAGATACCAATCAGCGTATCCAGGTCATCTGTGATCACTTTCTGTAAAACCATTTTCCCTCTTTAGGTGATTCGATTATTTATGAACCTCGCTGGTCTCTTCTCCCTTTGGCAAAGTCCCGAGTCGTTTCACTCTTACGGGATTCCGTATGTAAATCGGAAGGAGATACAGAGGGATTTAAATCCCCCTTAATCCCCCTTTACCAAGGGGGGAAATGCTACTATCCTTGACTCGCCGTCAGTTCCTCCATTGTGAATAATGACCGTAACTCCAGCCCTTCTTTGCCCAGAATTTCTCGGGACTTGGGGTCGCGCTCGATTACGCACAGCACATATTTAATCCGGGCTCCGAGCGTTTTCAGGTCGGCGGCGCTCAAAACTATCTGCCCGCCTGTAGTGACCACATCTTCGATGATGCAGACTTGCCTGTCACGCACCTCCGCCCCCTCGGCGAACCTGGCGGTGCCGTATTCTTTGGCTTGCTTGCGCACGAAGGCGGCGGGCAAGCCGGTCTTCAGTGATAAGGCAGTTGCAAGTGGAATTGCCCCCATTTCCAGCCCGGCCAGGACTTCCGTCCCTTCCGGTATGAGCTTTGCCATGCCGTTGGCAATCTCCTTGAGCAGAGCGGGGTCGGATGTAAATAGGTATTTATCGAAGTATTCGCTGGATATTTGCCCCGAGCGGAGTTTAAAAGTGCCTGTCAGGTGCGAGGCTTGATATATCTTGCGGGCTAATTCTTTTCTCGTCATTTCCTCTTCTCTCGTTTTTCTTGTCTCCTCTCCCCTCAAGGGAGAGGGACTAGGAAGCGCTATTTCTTTTTGTTATTCTTTTTCTCGGTAATCATGTTAAGAAAATACTGATGAAACCGTGTGTCGTCGGTCAGTTCAGGGTGAAATGCGGAGGCCAGTAGCTTGCCCTGTCTGGCGGCGACGATGGTGCCATCCGCCAGCCGGGCCAGTACCTCAATATCGTCCTTGCATTCTTCGATGGCTGGAGCCCGGATGAAAACGGCCGGGAATGGTTTCTTTCCCATCGCCGGTATGGAAAGCTCGGTCTCAAAACTTTCTTTTTGTCTGCCGAAGGCATTACGCTTGACGCCGATTTTCATCAGACCCAGCGGCTCAACAGTGGAACCGGGCAGCTTGTCAGCCAGCATTATCATGCCAGCGCAGGTGCCCCAGATGGGGACGCCCTTTTTAGCCAGACTGCGTATCTCGTCCGAAAGTTTGTAAGCCAGCATCAACTTGCTGATAGTGGTGCTTTCTCCGCCGGGAATAATCAGACCGTCGATGTCCTGAAGGTCTTCAGGCAGACGGACAGCCACAGCTTCCGCTCCAAGTCGCTTCAGGATGGCGATGTGCTCGGCAAAGGCTCCCTGTGAGGCCAGGACGCCTATTTTCATTCTAATATCCTCTTGGATTACCAGCCACGTGTCGCCAGCAGTTTATCCGCCGGGATTTGCTTGATGTCCAGGCCGGGCATGGCATCGCCGAGATTCTTGGAGACTTCGGCGATAATTTCAGGGTTCTTGAAGTGGGTGGTGGCTTTAACAATGGCAGCTGCTCTAACCGCCGGATTGCTGGACTTGAAGATGCCCGAGCCGACGAAGATGCCGTCAGCGCCTAGCTGCATCATCAAGGCGGCATCGGCAGGAGTGGCCACTCCACCGGCGGCAAAATTCACCACCGGCAGCTTGCCCGTCTTGTGCACTTCTTCTACCAGGTCGAACGGGGCGCCTATGTCCTTGGCAAACGCCATCAACTCCTCTTGCGGGGTGTTAACCAGCTTGCGGATAGCGTCCATCACGGTGCGCATGTGTCTGACAGCCTCGACGATGTTACCCGAACCGGCCTCTCCCTTGGTACGAATCATGGCAGCGCCCTCGCCGATGCGGCGCAGGGCTTCACCCAAGTCGCGGCAGCCGCAAACAAAGGGCACCTTAAAGTCATGCTTCCAGACATGGTAGTGCTCGTCTGCCGGAGTCAGCACTTCAGACTCGTCAATATAATCCACGCCGAGCGCTTCCAGCACCTGAGCCTCGACGAAGTGGCCGATACGGCACTTGGCCATCACCGGTATAGTAACCGCTTTCATTATCGCTTCGATGACGGTCGGGTCGGACATGCGGGCTACTCCTCCGGCAGCACGGATATCGGAGGGGACTCTCTCCAGCGCCATCACGGCGCAAGCTCCGGCCTCCTCAGCAATCCTGGCGTGCTCGGGGATAACCACATCCATAATCACGCCGCCCTTCAGCATCTGAGCCAGCCCGGTTTTTACCTTCCAAGTTCCTGTTTCCATATCTATTCCAGCCCCCCTTAAGCTTAGAGTGTTCTTGTATCTTACACAAGAATTTTACACTTGTTGGGGGTGTTTATCAAGTGTAACGTCTTAGATTAGGTTGAAGAATATTTACGCAAAGTGTAAAATACGTGAGGCATAAAAATCAATTTACTGCTATAATATTCCTCACGGGGCTGTGGCTTAGTCGGGCGAGCGTCCCGATTACATCGGGAAGGTCAGAGTTCCGGAATGTTTTGAGCGGGGCTGTAGCTTAGTCGGGAGAGCGCTTCCTTTGCAAGGAAGAGGTCAGGAGTTCGAATCTCCTCAGCTCCACCAAGAGGAACTTTTCCACAGCAAAATGCTGAGTCATTCTTTGAGATTACTTTTGCTAGTATTTAGCAAGTAATGTGCAGAAAATAAATTTGAGCCGCTGAATTTTCAGCGGCTCTTTTTCTATGTTTCTACTAATCCCAAGCCAATAAGATAACCCCGCCATTTCAAGGTTCCTGTGAGCGATTGCTTCTCTTGTTCAGGACTTGAATAAATTTCTCGTAATGCCATATGACCAATCTCCAAATCACATTCTATACCGTGCTAAACACTAAGTCTATTGAAGACCTCATAAGGAGGTGACTACCATCTCTAGTTTAGTGAAACGAAGATCAAGCAAGTGTCAAGAAAGCTCCGCAGCACGTCAAGAAAGTCCCAAGAATCGCTCTTGACTCTCAGGTAATAAAATACTTATTTGAGACATCAGAAGAAGTAGGAGAAACGATCTTAGTAATAGCGCCATCCGTGAAGGTCTGATTTCTCAGGACATGTAAAATCTATCAAAGAGAAGAGTTCACCTCTATTGCTCTATCTAATACTTTTACTTACACAAAATTCAGGCATTTCGAAGTCATCTTTCAGCAACCACCCGATTGTATTGGTGCCTCACTGGAACTAAACTTTTATCAACTGGGTTAATAGGAGTTGGCTCTGCCAGGGGAAATCAGGGTGTTGCAGGTTTTTGCTCAGCCTGGCAGCTTAAATAACTTCCTTTACTCCTCCCGAACCGGAGCCCTGGGGCAATCGGGCTTGTGGCAGGACCAGCTAAGACAATAATACTATTAAGGAGGAGAGCATGACAAAAAGAATTCTATGGCTCGGGGTGAGTGGCTTGATGGCGCTATCTCTGGCGATGGCAGCCTGTGGGCCGGTAGCAACCCCGACCACACCAACTCCAGCCACTCCAACTACACCAACTACGCCCACTGCGCCAACTACCCCGACTACGCCGGTAGCGGAAAAACCACAGCAGGAGGCAGCCAAACCCGCCCCCGAAGCGCCCAAATACGGCGGTGCGATTAACCTCGTTTTGAACGCCGAACCACTGCACTTTGATGGTTCGCACACGGTTGGGCAGAATAATAATGGCATATCCCTGATTAACACAAGCATGTGGCTTGGCGACTGGGCAAAAGGACTGGCCGGCGGCTACGGTACCGGTGAGACCGACTGGAGAGGTCAATACGATATCTGGGAGCATAAGACGGGCAATATCGCTGAAAGCTGGAAATGGTCGTTCGATGAGGTGAAAGGCGAGGGAGCTGTCGTCTACCAGATTCGCCGGGGGTTACATTATGGCCTCGACCCGAGAAATCCTGACAGCCGCTTGGTCAACGGTCGGGAAATAACGGCTGATGATATTGTTCTCAACCTGAAGCGGGCTAATTATGACGTCAGGTCTTATCTCTACGGGAATACCGATCTCAGGAGCGCCAATATTACTAAAACTGGCCCCTGGGAGGTCACAGTTAAGACTACCAGACATGAAGCCCTGACATCAATAATTACTCGTTTCTCCGGTTCGCCAATCTACCCGGCAGAAGTGATACAGAAGTACGGAGACATGCGTGACTGGAAGCATTCCGTCAGTAGCGGACCATTCATGCTCGCTGACTACGTTCCTGGTAGCGCGATTACCTTTGTCAGGAACGCCAATTACTGGGGGAAAGACCCGGTTGGTCCGGGCAAGGGCAACCAGCTGCCCTACTTGGATAGTGTCAAAATGTTCATCATACCTGACGCGTCTACCCGAATGGCGGCAATCAGAACGGGTAAGGTAGACCAGTATGCCCCTATTTCTTGGGAAGAACTTGCCCAATTGCGTAAGACGACTCCGGCGTTGGTGAACATACCAGCGGGGCCACCCAACGAAACGGGCCTGCCCTACATATTCATGAATACGACCAAACCACCTTTCAACGATGTGCGGGTGCGCCGGGCAATGTCTATGGCTATTGATATGGAAGCTATACGCAAGACTATAAACGGTGGTTTCGGTGAAATCATAAGCTGGCCGCATAATCTGGGCAAAGGATACGAAGGCATTTACCTCGGCGTTAACGAACCGGAGATGCCCCCGGATGTCAGGGAGCTTTATGTTTATAATCCCGAAAAGGCGAAACAGCTCCTGAAAGAAGCTGGCTATCCCAATGGCTTCAAAACCACAGCAACCGTCCTCTCCTCCGAAGTCGATGGCTACTCGATACATAAGGACTATCTTGCCAGGGTGGGTATTGATGTCACGCTCAATACCGTGGAGCCGGCGGTTAAGACCAACATCGCCAGCGCCTGGCAACATGAAGGGCTAATACAGACCGGCCACAACCCCATCGGTATCTGGTACATGGCATCGGACTTCTGGGGCAAAACTATTGTCAACGGCAGTATGGTCGACGACCCCATCATTAACAAGGCGATTGCTGAGATTAGAATAACCCTGGTTAAAGAAGGAACGCCTAAAGCCATGAAGTTATGGAAGGAGATGCTGAAGTACCTTTATGGTCAGGCATACGTCATCAACGTCCCCAGAGCTCCGGCTTACGTCGTCTGGTGGCCCTGGGTGAAGAACTACTCCGGTGAAAACACGATAGGCTACTATGACCATCCGAACTGGGTATTTTGGGTTTGGTATGACCAGGATCTAAAGAAGTCGATGGGACACTAGACTGGAAGAACACTTGGCCAAAAGAAGGGCACAAAACAGGATTTATGAGAGGCTAGCGAGTACTGAATCACTGAAATAATTTAAGGAGAGCAGAAATGGCAGAGAAAGAAAAAGTTTATAAATGTCTCAGCCCCGTTGGCAATCAGGAGCCGGTGGATATATCTCCTCTGGCTCCGCGACTGGATACCATCGAAGGTAAAGAAATCTATTTCAGTATCTGCGGAGAACCGGATATTACTATAGCACTCGAAAAAGAATTTAAAAGCCGTTATCCGGATGTGAACTGGAAAATAAAAAAAACATACGGCATCGACCCCGTGCGTCTATCTGAAGAGGAGATGAAAACCGCTGAGGGTGTAATACAAGGGGTGTCATGGTGAAGCGGCGCTGCATATAGGCAGGCTGCCTATACAGCAGAGCTTGAGCAGGAAGGTATCCCGACGGTGCTCATCACCTTCGATGATGTGGCCGATATGAACATCGAGACGGCGAGGGAAAGCGGTACCCCCAATATACGAATGGTGTATGCTTCACGAATAACCCCCGGACCGGCCGATGTCGACCTATTCATCGATGCCACGCTTGAAGCCTTGACCAAACCCTTGACTGAAGAAGAAAAGAAACGGGGGCAATGGGCGCCGCCCGATCCAAGGATACTCTTTGAAGGCACGCTTGATGAAGCCCAAACCTTTTACCAGCAGACAAGGCACATCCCTCCTCCACTCGATGCCCCTATCGCCATCTATACGGATGGGTTTCCGATAATAGTGCCTACCGAGGAGCGGGTGCGAGAGATGCTGACTGGCACCAGCCACAAACCGGATGAACTGATAACTCTGCAACGTGATGTAGAACCAACAACAGAAATGAGAGAAATAGTTGGGGACCTGTGGCCGGCGAGGAAAAAGGGTGAAACAGTGCATTTCGAGCCATTGAAAAGGACAGCTACCGTGGAGAAGGTGGCCACTATTGCTGTAATGGCCGGCTGCCGGCCGGAGCACTTGCCCGTTGTACTGGCTATGGCCGAATCAGGGACGCTTAATGGCGATAATGTATTGATCGTTGTCAGCGGTCCAGTTGTCAAAGAAATAGGCATGAACACGGGTAACGGTTTCCTGGACCCCGGGAACCCTGCTAATTCGACCATCGGCCGCGCCGGCCAGCTCATGGCGATTAACCTCGGTGGCGCTGTGCCCGGTGTAAACCGCATGCATGCCAGCATGGGCGGAGCCTTTAACAGGGGTGGTATGTGCATTGCCGAGAACGTGGCTGGGCTGCCGGAAGGCTGGCGAGGCTTGAACGAAGAAATGGGCTTTAAGAAGAACCAGAGTGCAGTCATGATCATGGGACCGACGGGCATACAGAGTAACTTTGGCGGCCAGCACTCACCGGGCGGATACCGGGCACTTCAGAAGAGCGGGCATGGAGGCATGGCCAGACGTATGGATGTTAAAGGCATTCCCGGCCCACACAACTTCATGGAATTCCATGCCTTCAGCCTCTGGTCTGCTGGGGAGGGGCCTCGGACATTTATCATGGTCCCGGAGATGGCACATCACCTGCATGACTATGGCTTCAAGGATAAAAAGGATGTCTACGAGTGGCTCTGGAAGAGAAGCTTTATCCCGGTAAAAGACTACAGGAACCGTTCCTGGCCTGATTTATTCACGAACGGCTGGATGGGGATAGAAAAAACGTCAGGGAAGCACTGGAAAGAGCTGTCGGACGATTATATGGTTCCAGCAGGGGGAAATGATCCCTTTGGCAACTGCATTATTGTAGCCGGTGGGCCGGAGGAGGTAATGCTTACACTCAGCGGCGGCCGCGGTTTGGGTGTGAGCGGTAGTGGATACGGTGTAGACGCCTGGCGGTAACAAATTCGGTGTGTTCGTTTTTTTACTTTAGATATCAGAAGTAAAGGTGGCCGAAGTAACATAATTCTCCGGCCGCTAATCCGTGTTAAAGCGTAGTAAACGAATCGGCAAGATGTTACGACGTTCCTCCAAGGCGTTTTCGGCCTGTTTCAGCTAAGCATGAAAAAGGTTATGAGATACAAGACATCACGAGACCTAAGATTTTGTATAAATGAATCAATTATAGGAGAGCAAAATGGTTGTGCAAGATAAGGTTCATAAATGTCTTAACCCAGTCGCTTTCATAGAACCAGTGGAGACATTCCCACTGGCACCCCGCCTCGATACTTTGGATGGCAAGACTATTCACCTGAGTATCACCGGGGAGCCGGATACCAACATCGCGCTGGAAAAACGATTAAAGAATGACTATCCTGACGTGAATTGGACTGTGTCGAAGTCCTATACCCCTACACCCGTCGAACTAACCGAAGAGGAGATGAAGACCACAGACGGGTTGATACAATCGGTGTGCTGGTGAAGCGGCGCTGTATGGAGGCAGTTGCCTTACATAGCCAAGTTAGAGAAAGCCGGCATACCTACAGTGACCATCGACTTCCAAGATCAGAGGCACATGATTAAAGAATGGGCAGAGAGGATGGGTGTCCCTAAGATCAGGACGATCCATGAAGGTCGTATACTTCCAGGTCCCGCCGAAATCGATGACTGGATTGAGCCATTGCTTAATGCATTGACTACACCCCTCACCGATGAAGAAAAGAAACACGGCATGGCACAGCCACCTAATCAGGATAGGATACTCTTTGAGGGCACACTCGATGAAGCAGAGGTCTTTTACCAACAAACGCAACACGTTCCCTCGCCTGTTGACGCTCCTATTTCAATATACACTGACGGTTATCCGATAAGAATACCCACTGAAGAACGGGTAAAGGAAATGTTGACCGGCACCAGTCATAAACCTGATGAGTTGATAAGATACCAGCATGATATTTTGATGCCGTCGCTGGGAGATGTACGGCCTGTAGAGACGCACAAGAAGGGCGAAGTGGTACAGTTCCAGCCGTCAATATGGAGGACTGCTAACATAGAGAAGGTGGCGACTATCGCCGTCATGGCGGGCTGTAAACCGGAGCACTTGCCAGTTGTTCTGGCTATGTCCCAATCTGGATGCCCAACAGGCACTACTGGTAACCAGGGCCAGCTGTCCATCGTCAGCGGGCCAGTTGCCAAAGAGATAGGGATGAACACTGGCTGCGGACTTCTAAACTCAGGGAACCCAGCCAATGTAACAATCGGACGCGCTTACGACCTGATGGCGATTAACCTTGGGGGTGCTGTTCCGGGAATCACTCGCATGGCTAGCCAGGGGACTTCTATTAACAGGGGAGGTACCTGCTTTGCCGAAGACGTAAACGGATTGCCAATTGGCTGGAGTGGCTTGAACGAAGAGCATGGATATAAGAAAGATGAAAGTATCGTCATGGTTATGAGTGCCTCAGCCATAAGAGGTCAAGGATTCCCTCCGGGCACGCACCGCGCGTTCCAGAAGAGTGGCCACGGCGGCATGGCCAGAGGACTCGGAGTCAAAGGCATACCCGGCCCGCACAACTGGCTGGCATACCTTCTGCCTATTATCACGCCTTACGCTGAAACAGGTCGCACCTTCCTCATGATCCCTGAACTCGCCCACCGTTTGTATGAATACGGTTTCAAGGACAAGCAGGACGTCTACGAGTGGTTCTGGAAGGCAACCTTCGAACCGGTGAAAGATTTCAGGATGCGTTCCGGGCCTGATTTGACTACGAATGGTTGGATGGGGATAGAAAAGACTTCCGGGAAACACTGGAAAGAACTCCCTGACGATTACATAGTACCAACCAAAGGGGATGAACCTTTCGCCAACTGCATAATCGTTGGCGGCGGAGAAGAAGAACATTGCGAGATTATCGATGGCGGCCGAGGCACCGTTTATAGCATAGATGCCTGGCGGTAGTTATATCTGACCTTTTTAAATTCATGTCTGTTGGAGTGGCAAGCACGTCTATTTGGCGAGAACCGCCATTATTGGAATCGAACATACTCGCAGACATTTAGTTATAAAGATGGACTAATCAAATGACATTGAAGCAGGGAACAAGAGAAGAACAAATAAAGGCAGGTATAGAATCTTATTTCAAAGGCAAAGTGTATGAAAGCGTATTCTGAAGCAGACGTAGGGCAGAGCAAGGGTGGCATATATTTACATAACTCGGTAATATCAATAATAAACCTAAATCGGGTGCACTATACGGGGAGCGAATTGGCATGTAGCTCTTGATTCTATTACAACCTATCTGTTGTGAAAAGGAGAAGTATTTGGGGCTTCTTTTATCTTCGGAGCGGTATTTCCCATGAGAAGTGCTGCGCTCGAAAAGGATTGGACAAAGGGTAGCATAGCTGGTAACCTATGGTCTTTGTCCTGGCCGATAATGATAACATCAAGCCTCACCATGATCGGGCCTTTTGTAGACCAGATGTGGGTAGGAAAGTTGGGGGCGGCATCTGTTGCTGGAGTTGGCGTTTCTGGCATGGTTGTCCAGATAGTGAACTTTCTAACTATGGGCATTTTCGGCGGTTTAAGAACAATGGTCGCTCGGTTTATGGGGGCTGGAGACACCCGTGGTGCCAATCATGTTATGCAGCAAGCCTTCGTTCTTGGTGCCGGTTTTTCCATGGTTATGGCAATATTAGGTTTTCTTTTTGCCGAGCAAATGCTAACTGTGTTTGGTGTAGCGCCTGAAGTTGTTATCGAAGGTGCAGCCTATATGCGGATACAACTCATCGGTATCGTGACGATGTCCCTGTTAAGCATTGCCCAATCAGCCATGCAGGCATCCGGGGATGCGATAACTCCAATGAAGATAAACATATTCTACAGGATTGTTCACGTAGTGTTTGTACCGTTCTTTATTTTCGGCTGGTGGATATTCCCCAAACTCGGAGTTAGCGGTGCCGCACTTACCAATGTCATCGCTCAAGGTCTGGGAAGTATCATGGGGCTCTGGTATCTATTCGGCGGGCGGAGTCGCCTGCGCCCAACCTTAATAAACTTCTCATTAGACTGGGAAATTATCTTGCGTATGCTGAAAATAGGTATCCCGACCTCCATAACCGGAATACAAAGAACCTTCCCATATCTTGTAGTCCTGTCCTTTGTGGCCCCTTTTGGAACGTATGCAGTGGCAGGATACACAGTAACACGAAAGATAGCCAATTTCATCCAAAACCCTTCATCTTCGTTGGGCACTAGCACAGGCATCCTGGCTGCTCAAAACCTTGGAGCAGGCCAGCCGGACCGTGCTGAGAGAGGCGGCTGGCTCGCCGTCCGTTCTTATACTGTGGCAGCCGTGATTATTTCAATTGCGGTTTGGTTCTGGGCAGAGCACATAGTCATTATATTTAACAACGAACCGGGCTTCGTTACAGTAGCCGCCACCTTTCTGAGGATTCAGATTGCCAGCTACCTGTGTTATGGAGTGACAATAGTGCTGAGCATGTGCATCGAAGGGTCCGGCGATACTTTCCCTGTAATGCTAGGTACTTTGATCTCAATGTGGGCAATACAAATCCCATTGGGTTATTTCCTGCCGAAGGTGGACAACCTCGGAGTATATGGAGTTGAGTGGGCTATCGCGGCTGCTCTGTTTGCCAGAGGAGCTTTTTTCCTCGTCTACTTTTGGAATGGCAAATGGAAGACCAAGAAGGTCTAATTTGACCGGAGGCCAAAGGAGGTAATCATTAATCTGTGTCATATTCAGCATAGCTACCTTGAAGTTTAATCTTCTTGATTATACAGCCAGGGAGACACGGGGCAAACCCTTAAGCAAGCATAAGCACTACAAACAATAATTGGATGTATGTTTCAACAATGACACTGCCTCTGCCGGCCGAAATTGCTGAGTCGCTTGTTCGTCTTGGTGGGAGGTTGAACAATCCCGAGAAATATTGAGTCACTCGGTATGTCAGCTATTACCTCATGGCATTAACGGATTGGTTCACATACAGTAAGTATGTTTGCGTGGATGAGTATACAGAAGCTATTTACCATGGATATCGCTTTCCATGAGACACGTTCGGCTCTGACTATGAGGCCATATCTTCTATGGTCGGCTTTTTCTATTTCACCACAGGAGTAGCTTCAGATGTCCAAGTGCCTATAGGAGAGTACGGCTTACAGAGTATTTCTTTCACCCTCTCCTCGGTGGGGATTCTTACCGGAAAACCATCTGAATAGATGGCTATAGGCGCATCGAGCGGAGGAGGGACGTGCCTTGTCTGCTGATAGAAGGTCTCAGCTTCATTCAGTGTGCCTTCGAATAATATCCTGGGGTTCTCTGGCGTCCACTTGCCACCTTTCTTCTCCTCCTCGGTCAACGGAGAGGTCAGACTTATAATTAGGGACTTGATAAAGTCGTCAACATCGGCTGGTCCCGGGGTTATTCTCGAGGAGTAAACCTGGCGGATGTTAGGTGTGCCGCTTTGCCTGGCCAACCCGATATTGTTCTTAGCCGACATCTTGCAGTGATATTGGTCCACGGATGTTTCTGGCACCGACACAAAGGATTCAAATTTACCTATACGCCAAAATCGCGCCCGGAATTCTGGCAAAGTAAGTTTGATCAAAACGTTTCCCGCGATGAGGAAGTCGCGGAGGAACTTATAAAATCGGGTTGGAGAGTATTGACTATTTGGGAATGCCAAACTGAAGACCCGGAAGACTCAAAAATAGGCTTATTCGATTCATGAACTCAGGATGATGCGCATTTAAGCCGTCACCAGAGTGGTCTTAACTCAACATCGCTGCACAATTCGTCAGAATGTTACAGGAGGAAGCAGGTATGACTGATGTTATCAAAGTACAGAGACAGGGTGTCCCCCACCTCAATTATATGATAGACATATCCTTAGCTGCAAAGGTTCAGAAACATATTGGACTCTTTAGGAAGTGATAATAAGGAGTCCAAATGAAGCAGATATACATAGCAAGTTACTTTAGAAGCGGCTATAGTCGTTTCATGAAGTACATTCATGATGTCTTTGACCACCCGGA